>Ga0307488_10000035_pt1 | contig 101333 bp, 95 predicted proteins | sample SB02metaG_FD_202248 | JGI IMG/M metagenome (GOLD analysis project Ga0307488, IMG submission 202248) | Sea-ice brine microbial communities from Beaufort Sea near Barrow, Alaska, United States - SB 0.2 | ecosystem: Environmental > Aquatic > Marine > Coastal | place: USA: Alaska | collected...
ATCTGCAAACCAGCAGCATCATCAGCCGCACGGTTAATACGGAAGCCTGAAGACAAACGTTCAAAAGATGTACTTAAAGACTGCGCTGAATCGAACAAATTACGTTGTGCGTTCAACGATGAAACATTGGTATTTACGAATAAACCCATGGTTTTTCTCCTACACTCTCAGTCCAGACTATGCTGGCGACCGAATAATTGTAATAATTACTCAGCTGGTTAAATAACACTAATAGAGTAACGATTTTATATTTAAAAAATCATTACTACTGGCTCTCTCGAAAATGGTATCGGCCCATTTGAAATTCCCTTTAACATGAATTTGCCTTTTTTCTGATAAACGGCAAACTTTTGCCGTCTTTGCATTTAGTTTTTACTTGGGTTTCAATAGGTTAAACATGATAAATAAGTTTGAATAATGCCTCTAAATTGGTTAAAAAAAATCGGAAGTAAAGCTGATCACAATGCATTTGTAGATTTATGTGAGTTTAAGCAACAATTATTTTGCTGCTACAGAGAAGCTGAAAATCATGTTAGCGCAGACGGAAGAATCTGCATTCTAACCTTAGATACCAAAGGTCATGTTTTACACTCAAATCGAATAGCCATTCCTAAAACAGATCTAAGAGATCCTAAGATAATAGTTACACCAGATGGCGACATGCTGCTAACTGCTTATGCTCGTCAAACCTCTAAGCTTAACCAAACGCTGAGCACACGTAACTTAAATTGGATATCACAAACCGGGCATAGTTGGTCCGCAGCCAAAGAATATGCAGATAGAGGATCGTGGTTATGGCGAGTAAGGTGGCATAAAAGTCAAGCATATGGTTTTGCTTACAATAGAAAACAAAACGCGATCCATTTGTATTCAGGTAATCCCAGAAGAAGCTTTCATCTGCATCAACCTTTTGCTTTAAGTTTGAAGAAGCACAAAAAAGGTTATCCAAATGAAAGCGATATTATTTTTGATAATAATAACGCCTTTGCAATAGTCAGAAGAGATGCCGACAGTTACTCAGCGCAACTTGGGCAAAGTTCATTCCCTTTTAAAAAATGGCTTTGGATAGATTTAGGACGTTATATTGGTGGCCCTGTTATGTTGCGCCTAGATACAGATTTTGCGTTGGTCTCTGGCAGAATAGTCAAACAGGGGAAACTTGTAACAGGGTTACTTAAAATGAATTTGTCGAATGGTGATTTACAAGAATTACTGATTTTGCCCTCAGCTGGCGACAACAGTTATCCGGGCTTAGTTTTGAAAAAAAGAGTATTGGAAAAGGGAGCATTGCAAGAAGACATGCTTTACGTCAGCTATTATTCATCACATGAGGACAACAAAAGTTGTGTGTATTTAGCTGAAATCAATCTTAGTTTATTGGTTAATAATAAAATCTAGATAAGCTTAGATGAAATCAAATAACGAAGTACCTGTTACCCGAGCAAAAGTGGCTTGGGCTGCCTGTAAAGCAGTTTCTTGACGGCTGAGTTCTGACACTGCTACGGCGTAATCTACATCTTCGATATTCGAACGAGCCGATCTGTTAGCAATTTCAAGGTCTAAATTTGAGGCCAGTACAGAATCAGCAACGTTGCCTCGCCCACCAATTTCAGAGATAGCATTGGCCATGCTAGTTAATGAATTATCTACACCAACCAGTGCATCTGATAAAGCCTCGTCAAGGCCTCCGTCACTATTATTTGGGTTATTTAATGAATTAACGAAGTCGTTGAGTGTTTCAGCTATATTTTTCTTTTCTGGCTTCTCTAACTGAAAATTAACTGTGTCACCTGTAGTACCAGCAATATTAAACTCTAAACCTTTATACAAAAATGCGCTACCACTTGAAAAGTCAATCGTATCTAAAACAGCTCCAGACCCTACATTGGTTACCTGCGCTTGGGTCGCTGAAATAATTCTCACTTCAAATTCGTTGTTGGCTGGGTTGACTGCATCATAACTATTTTTATGAAACTTATCGAAAACACTTTGCCCTTGTACCTCTAGCGATGCAGATGTTGCCCCTAGAGAGCCGGTTATAGTAGATTTCAATCGAGCTAATACGTCTTCAAATACATCCTGTCCCGAGTTATTCATTTGTAAACTAATGGTATCCGACACCTTAATTTTATTCTCTCCTCCGTCTCCTTCAAAGTTATATTTGTTACCTGTTGCACTCGCATTTAAACTAAATGCAGGTGATGCTGACTGAAACCCACCAAAAATATATTCTCCAGCGGGATTGCGGCTATTCATTAAATCAAAAACTTGATCACGAATTTGGCCCACTTCTATCGCAATCGCTTTTCTGTCTCCAGTACTGATAATGCCATTGCCCGATTGGACCATTAATACTCGAGCACGGTTAATCGCATTATTTACACTACTTAAAACGGTTTCTTCTTGCTCCAAACTATTGGTCAATAAGTTAGTATTCTTTTTATACTGTGCTAGTAAATCAATTTCTTCAGTTAACCTTATGACCTGCGCTGCCCCTACAGGATCATCAGACGGACGCAAGAGCTTTTTGCCTGAAGATAGTTGCTGTTGAATATCCGACAAATCTGCTTGGTTATCTAATACAGATTGGATACTACGGTCGTAAAGTTGCCCTGTGGAAATACGCATATTTTACCTTTAGTTATCGAACAACAGCTAAGATAGTATCGAACAAGTTTTGTGCAGTACTGAGCAATCGCGCTGCTGCCGCATAAGATTGTTGATACCTGACCAAATTTGCGGCTTCTTCATCTAAGCTGACCCCCGATACTGATTGAAACCAATCACTTGACTGAGATTTAAGCGCATCGGCCGCTTGCAATGCTATATCAGCACTGGCGGCTTGTTGTCCAATATCACTCACAATATTAGCATAAGCCTCGTGAAAACTTGCCTGCGATCCAGAGCCACTATTGTTAACTTGCATACTATTTTTATTCTGCAAGTCTGCCATCGTTAATCCATTTCGATTATCGTTCAGTCCGTCTGTGTTATACCCAATTGTGAAAATATCACCCGCCTTAGGTTCACCTTGCAGCGACAACTCAAAACCAGGGTAATCATCTAATGCACTGAAGGCAACTGGCCACCCAGCGCTTCCTTCAGCTTGCGCCATCAAATTATTCAAATCGGTGACACCAGACACAGTAGTAATAGTGTTTCCGGCACTGTCTCTGACCTCATATTCATCATTTGCAGTAAAGAAAATCTGTACGGGGGCCCCTACACCACCGGCACCTGTTGGTGAACTACCTGGACCATGTAAACCACCAGCCCCATCAAAACCAGATGCTTTGCTATCAGTAAATGTATTATCTACAAAATTATTCGTTACCTTGATTGAGACAAGTTCAGCGTCACCTAAATTACCTATATTGGTATCTAATCGAATAGGTGAAGCTAATGCTAAATCCTCAGGGCGAGTCATTAGGACCTCAATTTTATCAGCGGTATTTTTAGTCGGTTGGATTAAAAATTGATCACCTGGGGTGTATGTGGCACCACTGGAAAATTCCAACTCTACGCCGCCTAGTATTTTAGTAAAGGTACCGGACTGTGCATCTACTGTAGGATAATTCTGGGTGATATTATTACCGTTTACATCTTTAACTATGGTGCCATCGGCATTTAGCGCAGTCACGGTTACATCCAGCGTTGATGGAACGCCAGGCGTCACACTATTGATGGTCACTTGATAATCTGCACTGCTGATTTCATTCGCAGCACCGGCGGTAATTCGCCCTGTCACCACACTGGCACCATTCGCATTATCGGGGTATTCAAGTCCCACAAACTCTGGAAGTGTAAATATATCACTACCCAGTTGCTGATCCAGATCCATACCTTGCCGGTTTTGGGTGTTAATCGACTCCGTTAGCGCTAGGGCTATTTGTCCCAACTCTCTGCGACTAGTTTCTAGTACATCATCTCTATAACGCAACAATCCACCAATTGCTCCGCCTAACTCGTTTTCATCAACATTTAAGACGGTAGGTTTGCCACGACTAGAAAGTTGTAATGACACATAGTTTAAATCCGCATCGTTTTCGACCTCTAGGACATTAAACGATCCATCTTGCAGAACCAGTGATTCCCCAGATGTTAAGTTAACCATCACTCGCCCGTCATTTCCGGAACTTTGGCGGACTTCAATAGACACTAAACTGGCTAATTCTAATATGGCACTGTCACGCTGGTTTTTTAACGTTCCAGGTTCATCATTCGGGTTACTAGCCTGATTTACGACTATTGCGCCATTCAAATCAGCAATGGTTTGTATCAGTGAATTCACGGTTTTAACATTGGCACTAATCTCTAAATTAAGCTCCTCTTCTTTGTCTCGCAAGAAACCTGACACGGTACCGATTTGGCCAACCAATGATTTTGCTTCACCTAGAACTAGTTGCCTACCAGCAAGGCTTGTAGGGTCATCTGTTGCTGTTTGTACAGCGCCAAAAAAACGACTCATACTGGCAGAAATGCTATTTGCTTCGCCGGCAAATACGTTATCTATTACCGCCGTTTTATTATAAAAATTTTCATGTTCACTTTGCAATGTCGTGTCACGTCGTAATTGATTTTGTGCAAATACATTCAGCACTCGCTCAGTGGTAGACTGTCCGACTCCTCCAGTTAACTGGCTTTGAAAGCTAGTACGTTCGCGCACATAACCTTCGGTATTAACATTAGAAATATTATGACCAGCAGTGTTCAGCAATTGCTTACTGGCATTCACCCCACTTTTAGCGATAGAAAATAGATCGGCACTTCTAGTATTATTATTACTGTAAATCATTTCTTATCGCCCCTATCGCTGAATTTTTCTAGTGAATATTGTTTAAACTGTTCACCTTCAAACACAGCAATAACCTTATTTGCATAATCGGGATCAGTGGCATAACCCGCTTTTTGTAACTCTGAAAAGTAATCTTGTGGTGACTGGCTGTTCTTAACTGCGTCTTCATATCTCGAGTTTTGTTTTACAAAACCAACGTAATCTTGCATCGAGTCGGCAAAGGAATCATACATTCTAAAGGGCGCTTTTTTTGGAGCAGCAACACCTTGCTCAAACTCGATAGTATCGACCATCGCCCGGTCACCCTGCCAACGAAGGTCGGCCTTAATACCAAATAAATTGTGGGAATTCTGTCCAGAAGTATTATGGATCATGTACTGACCCCAACCAGTTTCAATAGCGGCTTGCGCTAACAATGCCTTAGGATCTATACCTAGCTCTTCAGCTGCTTGTTGAGCTGCGGGATAAAGCTGCTCGATAAAAGACTGCGCGTCGTCAAAAGCTGCAGATTTAAACGATTGAAAGGTTTTAATTGATTGGTTGCCTAACACCTCTTCTTGAGATTTTTGAGTGCTGGCGATTGCATTTCGATTAATACTAGAGAGATTACCATCACTACGTAAGGCACCAGCAGGCATATATCCGTCAACAGCTTTACCTAGTTGCCGCACAATGATATCTGCCAAGCCTATACTGCCATTGCTGGCTAAGTCACTGGCTATCTGAGTATCGTGCATATCTCGGTAAAATTTAACTTGTTCTGAGTTAAATGGGCTATCTTTATCCGCCATCACGTCTTGCGCTTTACGCATCGACTTGAGCATCATTTGCACAAAGATTGCCTCAAACTGTTTGGCTGCCTCATCTAATGCTTTACTGTCACCGCTTTGCGCTGCACGGCGCAACGCATCCAATCCTTTAATATCATTAGCATTTCTAGATAATTCAAGTGGGTTTTGGGTAATAAGTGACTGTTCCATAAGATATCCTAGATAACCTTAAATAACGACCAGGTCGCCTTGAAGGGCTCCTGCTTCGCGTAATGCTTCTAAGATAGCCATTAGATCACCTGGTGCTGCACCGACTTCATTCACCGCCTTGACCAACTCATCTAACGTTACACCGGGATTAAAAGTGAACATACGAGTATCGTCTAAATTCACGTCAATAATAGATTGAGTCGTGACCACAGTTTCACCATCAGCTAACGCATTAGGTTGAGTAACTATTTGGTTTTCAGCAATGGTTACTGTTAGTCCACCATGAGTAATAGCGGCAGGTAAAAGCCGCACATCTTGTCCAATCACGATGGTGCCAGTGCGACTATTAATCACCACCTTTGCAGAGGCTTTAGCTGGGGTAAATTCAAAGTTTTCTAGTGTAGCCAGAAAGCCAACTCTTGCCCCTACACCTCTAGGCGCATTTACCCTGACAGAAGCCGCATCAATAGGTGTGGCAATAACATAACCTTTGTTGGGGTCTGCCCCTAAGCGAGTATTAATGGTGTCAGCCAGAATTTTAGCAGTCGAAAAGTCAGGGTATTTCAAATTGAGTGTTAAATAGTCATTTTGCATAAAGCCACTTGGCACAGCTCGCTCTACTAAGCCACCATTAGGAATACGGCCAACAGTAGGCGTGTTTACCACTATTTTTGAACCATCACCGCCTTCTGCGCCAAATCCGCTGACCACTAAACTGCCTTGAGCTATAACATAAACATTACCATCTAATCCTTTTAAGAAGGTTTGTATCAGTGTCCCTCCTTGCAAACTGGCAGCTTCACCGATAGAGGAAACAGTGACGTCTATGGATTGTCCTGGTTTGATAAAAGGAGGCAGCAGAGCATGCACAGCAACAGCGGCAACATTTTTAATTTTAGGTTTAAGATTATTATCTAAACTGATGCCAAAATTCGATAACATGGTGCGAAAACTTTGCTCTGTAAATGGGCTCTGTTCCCCTGTTCCAGGTAACCCCACCACTAAACCATAACCTACTAACTGGTTACTTCTCACTCCTTGAACAGTGGCTAAGTCTTTTATTCTTTGCCCATAAGTCATAGGCGACAACATCAAACTGACTAAGATCATCAGGCTAATAAAAGTCTTCATATAATTCTCCTTACTAAAACGGCCAATATTCAGATGAGAAAAAACCGCTTAACCAGCCTTCCTTTTGTGCTCTATCAAAACTACCCGTGCCGCTATATTGAATGCGTGCATTGGCTATTTTGGTCGACTCTATTTCATTGGTTGGGCTAACGTCATCTGGGCGAACGACACCGGTTAAGCGAATGTATTCGTCACCATTGTTCAAGGTCAGCCATTTTTCACCTCGGACCAATAAGTTTTGGTTAGCTAGTACTTGCACCACGGTCACTGATATAGCGCCGGTTAAATTGTTACTTTGATTGGCAGAGGCATCACCTGTAAAGTCATTAGATGAATCTAGGCCCATCTGTATAGACTCACCACCAAGGTTGATGGCATTTCCCCCCAACCCTATTATCGGGTTGACCGCTACACCGGTTGCTTTTGACGTACTGTTACTTGCTGATTTAGTGGCTCGAGTGTTTTCTTGAAGGTTAACGGTAATAATGTCGCCAACACGTCTGGCTTTTACATCCGAGAAAAGGTTATTTGCCATATCAGCTTGAAAAATAGCCCCATCTTCAGCTACTTTTTGGTGTGGAACTTCGGGCCTAATAGGTGCATAAAATGGGTCATTGGGTAACGGTTGATTACTGTTAGTAGATTGACAACCACTTAGCAAGGTTATGCCTAGACATAGGTATGCTAATTTGAGTAACGTTGACTTAATCATCACTATTTCACTCTCACTAAAGCTGCTGAATAACCTGACCCAACATCGAGTCAACGGCTGAAATTACTTTTGAGTTCATTTCATACAAACGCTGACTTTCAATCAAGTTGACGAGCTCTTCTGTGACATTCACATTAGAAGTTTCAAGCGCCCCTTGCAATATAGTGCCAATGCCTTCTAAGCCAGGCACACCTTGTATTGGCGCACCACTTACAGCCGTTTCAACATATAAGTTCTGCCCAGTTGGTTGCAAACCAGTGGGATTAATGAAATCGGATAAACTAATCTGCCCCAATACTTGTGGGTCAGCTTGCCCTTTGACAGAAGCAGACACTTCGCCATCTTGCGAGATAGTTAACTGCTGCGCATCTTCTGGCACGGTGATCGCAGGCTGCAGTAAAAATCCAGCACCTGGGGTGACTATTTGACCTTGATCATTAAGCGTGAATTGACCATTTCTAGTGTAAGCAGTGCTTCCATCTGGCTGTAGTATTTCAAAAAAACCTTTGCCTTGTACCATCATGTCCAAAGAGTTTTCAGTCGTCAGCATATTACCTTGAGTGTGCGCTTTTTGTGTCGCAACTACTTTGCTACCGGCGCCTAACATCAAGCCAGAAGGTAACTCAGTATCCGCGGAAGAACGGCCACCCGGTTGATTGATATTTTGATAAAGCAAATCTTCGAAAATAGCACGGTCTTTTTTGAAACCCACGGTGCTGGCGTTAGCCAAGTTGTTGGATATTACTGCTACATCAGTCTGAGCGGCATCTAGGCCGGTTTTACTTATCCACAATGCAGGATGCATAGATTATCTCCTAAAATTTCGGTTGTTAGCCTATTTTGCTAACGGTTGTCATAATCAGCTGCGCAACAGCTACCTTAGATAATGCGCAATAATTGATTACCACGGGTATCAAGTTCTTTTGCTTGTTTCATCATTTTAATTTGCATTTCATAATGCCGTTGCAAATTGATCATATTGACCATTTCTTCCACAGGGTTAACATTACTGCCTTCAAGCACACCATTACGAATACTAACCAGCGCATCTTCTTCGGCTAATTCACCCGTTTTTAATCGGAACAGGCCATCAGTCCCCCGCTCCATATCCCGCACATTTGGATTCACAAACTTAAGTCGACCTACTTCTTCCAGCACGGATTCAGGTGCACCTTGAGGTTGAACTGAAAGCGTACCGTCATTCGCTATATTGATTTTGGATAAAGGAACAGGCAAAAATACAGGCCCAAAATCACCAATAACAGTATTCCCATAAGAATCTTTAAGTTCGCCGTTAGGGCCTAATTCGAAACTACCATTACGGCTATAAGCTTCATTGCCTTGTGCATCTTGTACTGAAAACCAACCATCGCCTTGTATCGCCAAATCCAGCTCTCTGCCAGTCTGGATCATGGCACCACCATCAAAATTGTTAACGGCATTTTCTGTCATAGAAAACACTCGCGTCGGCAAACCCTCGCCAAATGCAGGCATGGCGCGAGCTTGTTCAAGTTGTGCCTTAAAACCAGTGGTTTGCGCATTAGCCAAGTTATTGGCACGAACCGATGCACCTAATAAGTCTTGTTTAGCGCCACTAGCAGCAATGTAAAGTAGTTTATCCATGACAGAATCTTGACTTAGTTGGATCTTGGTTAAGATATCTGCAAATAAGATGCCATCTAAGGCTATTACACTATCTATACGTCAGATATAAAAAAGGCTGCCCGAAAGCAGCCCAAAAAAGACTTAAATATCAGTATGTTATTAACGAATATTGAGTACTGTTTGATTTAACTGATTGTTAATTTCCAAGGCTCTTGAATTGGCTTGGAAGTTTCGCTGGGCAATAATCAGGTCAATAAGCTCAGTGGTAAGGTTAACATTTGCCTGCTCTAAGGCAGATGAGTTGATATCACCAAAAGTACCAGTAGTGGCTTCGCCGGCTAACGCTTCACCGGAACGAATACTTTCTTGCCACTGAGTATTACTTTGTTGCGTTAGGCCTTGATCATTTGCAAAACGCACCAGAGCTACTCGAATGATGGGTTCAGATGTACCATTTGAATAAGTTGCCCTTACAAGTCCATCGGAATCAATAGCAATCCCTGTCAAACGACCTACAGCCAAACCGTCTTGCTCTAATGAAGTAACTTCAAATGTCGAGGCGAACTGTGTGGGCTCCCCAGATATTGAGGTACTGGAATCCAACACAAGATTGGTGGTAACAGTTTGACCAGGATCCGAGCCGTTGGTTAAAATCCCCGCCCCAAGTGGGACTGAAGTGGCATCACCTAAAACCAAAGGACCGCCAGCTGAGTCAAACATAGCTTGAAAGTCTCCACCGCTACTAAATTGTAATCTAAAGGCGGGAATTTCAGCTCCTAAAGAAGTGGCACCGACTGTATTAACAGCACCTAAAGCACCGTCAGCAAGAGGTTGGTCGTCTACATAAGTAATCCCTAACCATTGATTTTCGTTACCTGGAGTATTATCTTTTAAGAAATAATAAGTTTGTACATGACTGTCACCTAGCGAATCAAAAATAGTCACTGACGTTGCTGCGTTATAGGTAGACGTATCGTCTGGGTCGAAGAAAGCGGGTTCTTTTGCTTCATCTCCGGCGGGTAAATTCATCTTTAGCTTAACTTCAGAAGTAGCCGTAGGTGAGCCTGAAGAGTCTGGAATACTAACGGGTTCGGTGGTACTTAATGCCACTGATGCTGAAGTACCGTCGGCGTTGACCGGAAAACCTAATAAATTGTCACCATTAGAATTTACCACGAAGTTGCTTGAATCTAATTTAAACATTCCAGCACGTGTGTAGGAAAAGTCTCTTGAGTCTAAACCAGGCACGGTAGCAAAAAAGCCATTACCGGTGATGGCTAAATCCAAAGCATTGTTAGTAAACTGTAAACTACCTTGAGAAAACTGTTGAGCTACTTCTTGGGTAATAACACCGTCACCAACTTTAGTTTTGCCGCCTGCCAGCAAAGATTGAGCATATACATCACCAAATTCCGCTCGAGACTCTTTAAAGCCTACTGTATTAACGTTAGCAATGTTGTTTGCTGTTGTATCCAAGTCTCTTTGTGCCGCTGAAACACCACTTAACGCTATGTTAAAAGACATAATTTTCTCTCCTGTTAACCGCCGATTTGAATGACATCTTTAAGTTTGACACTTACATCGCCATCCAAATTAAGAATAATACCTTGACTACTTGCAGCTACACTTACGCTGCCTACCTGCCTATTTATTGCTGTGGGCAATACGACTGACTCGCCTGCCACATTGCCTTGCGCTCGTACCACATAATTACCAACCGGCATATTATTGCCATTTGCATCGGTTCCATCCCAATTAAACTCAATATTACCTGCTGCTTGGGTGCCGACATTAATTGACTTGATAATTTCACCGGTTTCATTTTCGATGGTAATTTCAAGACCCCCCACGCTTTGTTCGGCGATCACTACACCAGAGACATTCTGACCTTCAGTTGATATATATCCGATATCACCTTGCAATAATACTTCTTGACCGATCAAACTGGATGCCTGTAATGCTTGATTAGAGGTCATAGAAGTAGCAAAATCACTAAATTTGTCGTTGAGCTGTTCTATACCATCAGCCATAGTGAAGCTGGTCATTTGTGCGACCATTTGGTCGTTATCAACGGGCTTTGTAGGGTCTTGATTAGCTAACTGCTCAGTCAATAAAGAGAAGAAGTCTTCCTGGCTCAGTGTCTGATTACTGTTATCAGATACCCCAGTTTTTTCTGGTTGCCAGTACAAGTTGGTGTTTAGACCATTGTTTACTGTTTCCACAATTGTTCCTCTATATATGACTTGCGGTTGCTACTCATTATTAGTTACCTTGACCGAGTCTTAGTACATTCCTAAAAATTCGTTTAGTGGTATCTGCTATCTGTACGTTTGTTTCGTAGGCTTTAGATGCAGACATCATATCCGCCATTTCCTCGACTACATTGACATTGGGTTTATAGATATAACCATTTTCGTCCGACATAGGGTGTCCTGGGCTGTACTCAATTTGTAAAGGCTTAGTACTTTCGACTATCCCCAGCACTTTTACCCTGCTGCCCACACCTTGTTGTTCAGATGCTTGACGTAATTCAGCGGCAAAAACAGGATGGCGAGCCTTATATGTCTGGTCATAACTACTACTGACACTATTAGCATTCGCCACATTACTGGCGGTGGTATTCAAACGTACACTTTGTGCACTCATACCTGTACTAGCTATGTCCATCACGTTAAATAAGCTCATTATTACTGACCTCCACTCAAGGCTTTTTTCATACCTTTGATTTTACCGTTAAGAAACTCCATACTAGCTTGGTAACGTAACCCATTGTCTAAAAATGTATTTCTTTCGATTTGAACATCAACCGTATTGCCATCACCGGTGTCAGGTTGATTTGGAATACGGAACTGCAGTTCACTCGTACTTTGCATGGAACCTTTAATATGGTTGTCATGGGTACGAGTTAAATTTTGACCACTGGACTGTTGTGCGCTTTTCATCGCTTTTTGAAAATCGATGTCTCTTGCTTTGTAGCCTGGTGTGTTTGCATTCGCTAAGTTTCCAGCGAGTACTTCCATCCTGTCAGTTCTGACCTGCAGGGCTTTATGATGAAAGCCCATCAAATTGTCTAGGTTAATAGCCATGTACTTCTCCTCTATGCACCGAGGTAAAGCAAGGGCTGTGCCATAGACAATAATATTAGCAAAATTAAAATAGAGGCAGAGCTCTAAGGTAGGTTTATTGAGGTTTTATAAGGTAATAAAGGCCTGGGTTACATCTGACCATAGTAAATTTATCAGTCAAATCTGAAATAGACTCAGATGCGCCAAGGAATAATATGCCGTCATCTTGCAGGCATGCGGCAATTTTTTGCAGTATTTTCTTTTTCACTTCGGGAGAAAAATAAATCAGCACATTACGACAAAAAATAATATCGAATTTTCCAAGAGATGAATAACTATCTAATAAGTTAATAGCTTTAAATTTGGCTAAGGCTTTTACGGGTGATTTTAAGCGTAATTTACCGTTATCCGCTGGTTCAAAAAAATCTAGTTTGAATTGCTCTGGTAAACCACGAGAAATGGCCAAATGATCGTATTCTGCTGACCGACAACGTTGCAACATCTCTTCGGATATATCAGTCCCAACAATCTCGATACCAGCGCGAAAGCTGCTTGAGCGCTGCTTCTTGTAATTCAAAATAGTCATAGCAATGGAGTAGGCTTCTTGGCCTGACGAACAAGCGGCACTCCAGATACGAAAGGGTCTAGTTTTGTCAGAAAACTGGCTAAGTATGGGGTTATTAAGCAGCTTAAAGGGGTAATCATCACGAAACCATAAGGTTTCATTAGTTGTCATGGCTTCAATGGCGGCAGTTTGATGTTGCCGATTGCCTTTAATCACTGAGTCTATATAGTCATTAATAGTCTCACAGCTAAACTGTTTGATTAAAGGGGTCAGCCTGCTACGCACTAGATACTGCTTATTATCCCCTAAAACGATGCCACAGGATCGCTCCAAGAAATAACTAAAAGAAACATAATGTTGCTGATCAAACTCTTTATCTGTCACTCAATACTCTCTGTCAGTATATTTTTGCAAATCCAAAAACAACATATTTTCCATGAGCTTAATCAACAACTCTCAAGGCTGGTACTACTCGTTTCCAAACCATTTCTGAACTGAGGTAGCCAACTCATCTGGGTGAAACTTAGCAATAAAATCGTCAGCACCCACTTTCTCAACCATTGCCTGATTAAACACACCACTTAAAGACGTGTGCAGAATAACGTGAAGTTTTTTTAGCTCTGGAGTATTTCTTATCTCTGCTGTAAGTGTGTACCCGTCCATTTCAGGCATTTCGATATCTGATATCAACACACCCACTTTGTCGGTTATATCACCTGTCTCGGCAGCTATTTCTTTTAATCTTACTAAAGCTTCAAGTCCATTTTTTGCTAATTCAATTTCTAGACCGAGTGAAGACAGGGCTTTCTTAACCTGATTTCGAGCCACGGAAGAATCATCAGCAATAAATATTATTTTTTCATGCTTATTATCTACTTTCAGATTGCTTGCAACCTCGTCACTCAAATCAGTGTTGACAGGTGAAATATCATTCAGAATTTTTTCAACATCCAAAATCTCAATTAACTCGTTTTCAATTTGAGTCACTGCTGTCAGATAGCTAGCCCGACCACTACCTTTGGGCGGCGGCATAATAGATTGCCAGTTAGTGTTAATAATACGCTCTACTGAGCCCACTAAAAAACCTTGTACTGAACTGTTGTATTCGGCAATGATAATAAATGCAGTGCTTAGGTCATCAATCCTCTTGCCGCCAACAGCTAAGCTCATATCAATAACAGAAATAGTTTGCCCTCGGATGTGAGCAATTCCCCTAACTAACTTATTTAACCTAGGCATAGAAGTTAATGGCGGGCACTGCAAGACTTCACGCACTTTAAATACATTAATACCAAACCGCTGTCTTGTATTGAGTTTAAATAACAACAACTCTAATCTATTTTCACCAACCAGTTGAGTACGTTGGTTGACCGAGTTAAGGATTTCAGACATATATGACTCCAATACGAATTAAAAGCGGCGTAACTTTTGCTTATATCTTGCTAAAGTACGATTCAAGGACAATTAAACCAAAACTATATTGCGCAGATCCGCAACAAATTGACACTTATACCTAACTCATTGACTGAGCTGAGAAATAGTAACCGTAAAGTTTCTATCAAAGCGTCCAAATATTGACGCTTAATGCTTTCGTTGATACGCCTTTAGCATAGACAAATTAACAACAAGTGAATATGAATAAATTACATTATTATCACGCATTAGCTAGGATGCTCGCAATAAGTGCTTGTATGTACACAAGTATAACGGCGGCAGACGAAAATAATTTAACAAAACAGCAATTGATTAGCGAGGCAGAAAAATTTGTATTACATCAATTAGACCCTGACAGTATCAAAACCATCGATGTAGAAGCGATGCCTATAGACCAAAGGGTTCAGATACCAGAGTGTACTTCCACCTTAACTTTCTCCTCGAGTCCAGAAGCACTAAGCCAGTCGAATGTTTCGGTAAAAGCCCAATGTAACAATAACGACTGGTATATGTTTATGGTAGTAAAAGCCACAGAAACGCAACCGGTTGTGGTTATTTCTAGCGCAGTTAGCCCAGGAACATTATTGACCGAAGATAACATTCATATAATTAAGATGGATAAAAAACGCTTAAGAAGAAGTACATTTGCCGATATAGAGGATGTAGTAGGCGCAAGAATAAAACGTCGCGTTTCAGCGGGCAGACCCGTTGACCCAAATAACTTATGTTATGTGTGCAAAGGCGACAGCGTTACTATTTCTGCTGGCAACCCCAGTATGCGAGTAAAAACCAGTGGTGTAGCACTAGAAGACGGTAGAATGGGTGAAACAATTCAAGTGAAAAATAGACGTTCCAATAAAAAAATATACGCTCGAGTATCTAGTACAGGGCAAGTAGAAATTGGTATTTAAGTGCATCGGGAAACAGCAAGCTTCAGACTCTATTCAATTAGTGCTGAAAATGGTTTTTTTTGTTAAAGTATTTGTGATGGCGGCCGATAACTATTATGAGGCTAAATTAGAGGGAGTGAGTGTTTATTATGACTATTAACAACATAAACAACGGTAGCCCAAAAGCACCAGTTGATAACCAGAAACTCAGTCAGCAACAGCAGGCTTTGAATAACGATAATGCGCAACAATCAAGTGCACAAAAAGTAGCAACAGCCGGTGTTCGCCAAGACTCTGTGTCATTGACGACATCTGCACAACAACTTAGCCAAGTTCAGAGGAAAAGTACGGAAGCACCTGTCAATCAAGAAAAGGTTGATAGATTGAAAAAAGCGATTCAAAGCGGTGAGTATCAAATTAATGCTGAATCACTTGCCCAGAAGATTTCGACATTAGAATCAGAATTATTTGGTACTAAAGCATAAAGGTAGCATAATGAATGTCGTCCTTATCTTAGGCTAATCTTATGTCTGAATTAAAAAAAGCAATTAAGAATCAACATGCATTCTTACTAGAATTACAACAGATTCTTGAAACAGAACTTCACCTTATCAGTAGCAGAGATGCTGAATCACTGATCAACATGCTTAAAACTAAAGAAGCCTTGCTTGATTCTGTACAAAAGCAAGATACTCTTATTTCAGGCCTGTATACCAAATCTAGTCAAGAACAAAAAGATGACCAAGAAATTGTTGAGTTATTTAATCAAGCGAAAGATATGGTTGCTCAATGCAAGTATCGCACTCACATTAATCAAACAGCAGTAGAGCAAGGTCAATTGCGCCTAGAACACCTCCGTAATCTTTTATTAGAGTCCAGAGCCAAAGAATCGATGACCTACGATAAGAGCGGACGTACTCAAGGTGGTACTTCTGGTGGCGGGATCAGCGCTTAAACCGTTCGAACTTAGAGCAACATGATAAAAACACGGCACGAAAAAATTCTACGACACTTTCTATTGATTAAAACGTTTTATAATCATGAAACTAACCGCTAGAAGCTTTTAGATCGCTGCTGCTAATAATAATGGACTTTTTTAACGCGCTTGGGCCGTGCTATAGATAGGTAAATATCGTTGACTAATTTAAAGTCCAATTCTAGCTCAGTCGCATACATATCATCACCTACTGGATAACTCTTGACGACTTTTGCACCTCTAATCACACCTTGCACTGAGCTATCTAAACGAGTGTTCTGTATAACTAAACTTGCCAAGGACTGACCGCTATCCACTTTTTGTCCGAACACTTGCTCAGTTAATTCTCGGTATGCATCTAGCTTTGAGGCCTTCAGTGCCATCAACATTCGACTGGACTCACTAGCCCCCTTTTGAACGGAGATAGGTGCATAACCAACAGCAGAAATAACGGGGTAGATTTCAGGGGCAACAGTTTCCCACTCAACATGTTTATTGAACACACTAGAACAGCCTGTCAAAAATATACTTAAAACTGTTGCAAAAGCTACACATCGGCTGCTTAGTTTATTAACACTTAGTATGTTCATCATTTTCCTAATATCCCGCTATTAAATATATAAACACTATAATTATAATATTTTTCATCATTTTGATCTGCAATAACCATACCTAAAAAATATCATACTCATATAGGTATGGTTTGTGCTTAGTTAAGAGGAAGTTAAATGAAATAGAAAATCTGTCTGAAATTTGACGATGCATTATCACAGGGTTCACTTTACCCAAGTTACAACAAAGGTAAGTTATGCAAGTAAGAAGAATAATACAAATAACCGCCGTTCTAATGTTACTTGTTAGCAGCAGCCCTGCAATGGCCATTTGGTTCGAAGCCACAGGTCAAGCCATCATTCACAATGGTGAAAAAGAAGCAGCACGTCAACAAGCGACTCAAGAAGCCATTAAACAAGCGCTACTATTCTCTGGCGCATCAGTTAAAAGTATACAGTCACTCGCTAATGGTTTGCTTGAAGACGACCGCTTTGAAATTCGTGCTTCAGGTGAAGTGAATAACATTGAGCTAATTGATGAGATATACCACAACGACTACGTAACGGTCTCCATAAGAGCAGATATATTTCCACGAGAAGCTTTATGCTCGGCTTCGGACTACAAAAAAAATATTGTCACAACATGGTATAGCATCAACAAACGGCAACAAGCTGCCGTCGGCAACCTTTATGATTTTGGAAAAGTGTTAGCTGAAAAAATACAAGAAGAAGCAGAAAACCATTCAACATATTCCTTTATAAATCGTGTTGAACCTTACTATTTAAATCCAGCAGATAAAGAAAAGAAAACAACTGCATTTAACCTCGCAAGAAAAACAAATGCTCAATATGTGCTGTTCGGTGAAATAGAAGAATTTGCTGTAGAAACATCAAAAGCTTCTGGGATGGCATTTTGGAAAAGCGACCAAAGCAAACGGAACCTTACTTTATCCTTCTCGATGTATGATGGCAATTCTGGTGAAATGGTTTTCCAAGATATGCAAAATATGTCCGCGATATGGAACTTTGATCCTTACACACCTATAGACAGCAATAGCCGACAATTATGGGACTCATCGTTTGGCTTAGCGACCAAAAAAATCATACAATCAGTAGTGCAATCAATAGATGAATCAGTGAGCTGTTTACCGGCATTTGGACGGGTAATAAACATTACTGGTGAGAGCCTAAGCATTAATATTGGCAAACACAACGGCGTGAAACAAGGAGACAAATTGACCTTGTTCCAAGTTAATCAATTTTTCGATGCTCAAAATTTACCACACCGACAATTTCAGTTACATCCCGAGGAGGTGGTAGTGAGACAAGTATTTGCTGAAACAGCCATCGTCGCTTCAGTTACTGGTGCCCCTTTGGCTAATATTCAACCAAACGATTTTGTAGCACGAAGATAAAAACAGTAGAGGGTTTAAATTCCGTCTCAGCTAGTACATAATACTTGCGTTTATCGCTAAGCACTGAACTCGTAGTCCCCGTAGTTTAATGGATAAAACAAGGCCCTCCTAAGGCTTAGATCTTGGTTCGATTCCAGGTGGGGATACCATTTTTAGATAAAAACCCTTGCATTTCAATAAGTTAACGCAAGGGCAAACTCAATAGACCACCTAAAAACAGATTAGAATTAATTATGCAAGAAGGCTAACGTGCATAAATTTCTTAGCTTTACTTTCGCTACAATTGCTTTCATTCCTTATTTATTATCAACTTGCATCATGGTTATTCTGACATGGTCAGTCATGACTTATATTTTAGTTTTTAGGGGACGCGCGGGTACTGTCAAGTTACCGAATTCGGATGAACGGAACGACGATTTAACTACTTATGCCAAATTTTGGACACAACGCGCCCTATCCCATTCAACGAACGCTCGGTCACGGAAAACTCTGTAATAACTCGCTTTCATGGAATGGCGACCAAGCCGAAATAGATTATTAACCACGCCATGACAGAAGAGAAATCGTTGAGCCTGACTTTGTGATATAAATTTCCTCATCTGCCTTTCCTGTTATCGACTAGGTTGATGGGATAACTCGCATGGGTTGTTTTCGTACTGCTGGGTGGATTGTTCTACATCAGGTATCAGCTCTTTATTTGCTGCTGAATAACTGCGCAATTTACCAGTGATTATCTTGATTGGCGAGGCTTGCTGGCCTTTTAGTCACTTTCGAAGAACCGGATTGCTGCTTTTTTGTCTTTACGTTTTTGAGCCAGAATGTCAATTTCATCACCATCCTGATCGACAGCCCGCCAAAGGTAATGCAGAACATCGTTGAACTTGATAAATACCTAATCGAGATACCAGGTATTATCTAATTGCTCTCGGTTCTTCCTAATTTGACTACAATACCTCTGCCCGAATTTATCACACCAATTTCTGACAGTTTCGTAACTGACGGTAATGCCCCTTGCTGCCAGCAATTCTTCGATGTCACGGATGCTAAGTGTAAATCAGTGATAAAGCCACACAGCGTGGCTGATTATTTGGGATGGATAGCGATAACCAGCGTATATATTGGTATTTTTCATACCCAGATTATCGCATGTCTCTGAGTCCGCTCGTTAACTCGACAGTACCCATATCACCTATGGCCTATGTAAATCAGTTAAGAATTCAACAAGCCAAGTTATTACATGAAAAACATCAACTTGACGAAAGTGAAGTAGCCTATGCCTGCGGTTTTAAAAGTTTGGCTTATTTTTCTAAGAGTTTTAAAAAACATTACGGTATATCCCCTTCGTCTTAGCTCAAGGTGACAAATATTTAGAATAATACAAATTGATAGTTAAAAAATTAGGGAACTTGCACTGACATGGAGGGGACACCAATCGGTTTAAATAAAATACACTCAATTTCTATCTTATTGCTCACTTAGCTATGTATAATCAATTTATAATCACTTTAATAAAGAATGACATGCCGACTGACCCTTTAGATGACATGCCGAAAATCAGGCTAGAAAAAGATGACTTGGAGTCTTTTCATCGTACTAGAGCACAATCAACCAAAAAAAGCTCAAAAAAAGGTAACTTGCCAGATGAGACACCAGCGACTTCAAGTTCACCTTCTTGGTTTGCTATTTTGTTTTTACTTGTCGTTATTGTTGCCGCAGCTGGTTATTGGTCGGCTCAACAATATAAAGTATTACAACAATCACAAAACCGTATCGCTGAGCTAGAGAGCCGTTTGTCTGCAACAGGTGAGGATATGGATCAATCAGCTGCAGCTTTGCAAGTTAAGGTATCTGAATTAAGTTTAAAGACAGAAGATTTGTGGTCACAAATGGACAAACTGTGGGCCTCGGCTTGGCGACGTAACCAGAGTGAAATTGGCGAATTAAATAAAACCGTGATGTCGCTAAAAGCATCAACTCTGAAAAGCACAAAAAGCCTGAGCAGTGAAACGTCTAATAACAATACAAGTATCGGCTTAGCTAAAGAACAACTGGAAAATCAAGCGAACTTGCTGAAACAATTAAATGATAGATTTGGCCAAATTAATAATGTTGATGCCAATTTTGAACAGCAACTTGCTAGTTTGCGTGAAAAACTGATATCAACTGCATTAGCAAATAATGATTTAACTAATCAAATTGATGATCTACGTCGAAGAGTAGTGGCGGCAGAGAAAAAGGCCAACGATGTGAAAGTCATACCGGTGCCTAATATCACTCCTCTGTAGTTAATTCACATAAAAAAATAGAGCGATAAATCGCTCTATTTTTTTGATTATAATTTGACGCTACTCAGCTGGACTCTCACCGGCTCTTTTAGCCGCTGACTCTTTGATTAAAGTCTGTAACTCGCCTTGTTGGGTCATTTCCATAATGATGTCACAACCGCCAACTAACTCACCATCAACCCAGAGTTGCGGGAACGTTGGCCAGTCTGCATATTTAGGTAACTCAGCCCGAATATCAGGGTTTTGTAAAATATCAACATAAGCAAACTGCTCGCCACAAGACATCAAAGCTTGGGTGGCTTGAGCAGAAAAACCACAGTTAGGTAATTTAGGTGAGCCCTTCATATATAAAATTATGGGGTTTTCTTCGATCTGTTGTTTAATTTTTTCAATAGTATCCATGTAACGGCTCTCATTTAAATTTTGATGATGATAAGGATCTGGCGATAAGTTTAACGTTTTCAACTGATGATTAATACTCTACTGATCTTTTGTTAGATCCTTTTAGTAATTTACATAATAAGAATTAATTAATCTTACACTTGAAAAACATTATCAAGACGCAATATCTGTATGTATCGGACATTATTTTAACAAATAACAAACCATTGCTTTTACAATATAATATACAGTACCAGCATTTATTGGTTTTAATTAAAATACACATCACTCTTTATGGAGAAATAAAATGGCTTTTGAATTACCAGCACTTCCTTATGAAAAGAACGCGCTAGAACCACATATCTCAGCTGAAACCTTGGAATACCATTACGGTAAGCACCATGCAACGTATGTCACTAAATTAAATGGTTTAGTTGAAGGCACTGACATGGCCAGTAAAAGCCTAGAAGATATTGTTAAAAATTCTGAAGGTGGCGTGTTTAATAATGCTGCACAGATATGGAACCATACATTTTATTGGAACAGCTTAAGCCCGAATGGCGGCGGCGAACCCACTGGTGCTTTAGCTGAAGCTATAAACGCCAAATGGGGTTCTTTCGCAGATTTCAAAGCGGCCTTAAATGATAAAGCGGTTAACAACTTTGGCTCTAGCTGGACTTGGTTAGTCAAAACAGCTAACGGTAGCTTAGATATAGTGAACACTAGCAACGCAGCCACACCTTTGACTGATCATACTTTAACGCCTTTACTGACGGTCGATTTGTGGGAGCATGCTTACTACATTGATTACCGTAATGTACGTCCTAAGTACCTTGAAGGTTTCTGGGCATTAGCTAATTGGGATTTTGCTGCTGCGAACTTTGCCTAATAACCAACTATCCAAAAAATAAATATTAGCCCTGTTAATCAGGGCTTTTTTTTTGCTATTTTTCAGCAGACAATGGCCAACAAAAGTAAATAATATGAATTGAGGTCTTTATGTCAGTGTCTAATATGATTTGTTGCATTGTTGTGGTGATATCCATGCAGATGTCGCAACTGGCTTTTGCAAGTGGTAACGGCATAGTGGTATTCCAATCAGATTTTGGTTTAAGTGATCAAGCTGTATCAGCGATGCATGGCGTAGCATTGGGTGTAGATAAAAACCTTAAAGTAGAAGACTTAACTCACGATATTCCTGCCTATAATATTTGGGAGGGTGCATATCGTTTAGACGCAGTAGCTGACTTTTGGCCTGCAAATACAGTATTTGTGTCCGTTGTCGACCCAGGGGTTGGCAGTAAGCGAAAGTCAGTGGTTTTAAAAACCAAAACTAATCATTATTTTGTCACCCCAGACAACGGTACTTTAACGCTAGTGGCTAAACGATTAGGTATTAGTGAGGTGCGAGAAATTGACGAACAACTCAATAGATTAAAAGGTAGTGAAGCATCCCACACTTTTCATGGCCGCGATGTTTATGCTTACACAGGCGCCCGTTTAGCAGCCAGTGCAATCAATTTTGAACAAGTAGGACCTAAATTAGCGCCAGAGGTGCTAAGTATTCCATTTGAAGCAGCACGTATCGATGCCAACAGGTTAATCGGCGGTATTCCCATATTGGATCCCGCTTACGGCAATGTATGGACCAATATTCCTATGTCATTACTTTTGTCGCTCACAAAAGCAAAAGAATATGCGAGTCTTTATGCTCAAAGGTTTCTAGTAACTGTGACACGAGGGGATAAATTTGTGTTATCCGAAACCATCAGTTTTGAACGTTCCTTTGCAGGTGTAAAAGAGGGACAACCGTTACTGTATGTCAATAGCTTAGAAAACTTGGCGTTAGCGCTTAATCAAGCTAACTTTGCCGCCACATTCGATATTCAGGCCGGCGGTGAATGGCGAATTGAAATTGAAATTGTACCTAAATAAAGAACTTCTATGACTGATCAACAAAATAATCCTCTTCATGGACTGACCTTGCAAGTTATTCTAGAAACACTTGAAAAAGAACTTGGCTTTGAAAAAATGGGGCAACACGTCAAGATAAATTGTTTTACCAGTGAACCATCTATTAAATCTAGCTTAAAGTTTCTCCGCAAAACGCCTTGGGCAAGAGAGAAGGTTGAGCAGCTGTATTTATCCACTATTAAGACTTCAGCCAGTCAAAAGGCTAACAAGCCAACGGAAGCATTTGTTTGGCCAGATATAACAAAAGATAATGCCGATAAAAATACCTAAATAATCTTTATCAAAGTATCTAAATAAATTTAAGGAAACTTGAATGAGTAAAAATGTAGACTCACTTTTTAAACCTTTTAGCTTAAAAAGCTTGTCACTTAAAAATAGAATAGCCATGGCCCCTATGACACGCAGCTTTTCACCAGAAGGCATTCCCACTGAAGATGTAGCTAGTTACTATCGCCGCCGTGCGGAGGGTGGCACCGGTTTGATCATTACTGAAGGTACAACTGTGGATGATCCTGTTGCGACTATGGATGGAAAAGTCCCGCAAATATATGGTCAACAACCTCTAGCGGGTTGGGAAAATGTGGTGAAGGAAGTACACGCTGCTGGAGGCAAAATAATGCCTCAACTTTGGCATGTGGGTATGGCCCGAAACCCTACAAAAGCGCCCTTCCCTGAATTACCTAGTGTTGGCCCTTCTGGTTTATTAGCACCTGGAAAACAGGTTGCAGAGCCATTAACTGTGACACAAATTCAAAACCTAATCGAAAGTTTCGCCAGCGCAGCCGCTGATGCAAAACGAGTAGGATTTGATGGTATTGAAATACACGGTGCTCATGGCTATTTGCTCGATCAATTTTTCTGGAGTGGAACTAACCAACGTACCGATGAATGGGGCGGTAGCATGGCTAATCGTGGCCGTTTTGCAGTCGAAATAGTCAAAGCGATACGCGCGGTTACTGGTCCTGACTTTCCGATTCTGTTGCGTTACTCACAGTGGAAACAACAAGATTACACAGCTCGTTTGGTAGAGACTCCGCAACTACTAGAAGAGTTCTTAGCGCCATTGAGTGATGCTGGCGTAGACATTTTCCATTGTTCGACCAGACGCTACTGGGAGCCTGAGTTTGATGGCAGTGACTTAAACCTTGCTGGCTGGACTAAGAAGCTCACAGGCAAGTCCACTATGACGGTAGGCTCTGTTGGCTTAAACGGCGACTTCTTTGGAGCCTTTGCTGGTAAAAGCTCAACTACCCGCTCGATAGATGATTTAATTGAACGCCTTGATAAAGGCGAATTTGATTTAGTCGCTGTCGGCCGTGCTTTACTGCAAGATCCTCAATGGGCAAACAAGGTCCGTCAGGGAGATATGGAGCAACTAGAAACCTATTCAGGCGACGCTTTAGCTACTTTATCCTAGTTTTAAAATACGCATAAAAAGGCGCCCATAAGAACAGGGCGCATTACATTTAGCTGAAATAAGATCTCAGTAAATTAGCCTTCCACTTTACTCATATCACCCGCTTTGATAATTGAGAAGTTTTCAAGCTTTAGATATTGATTCATTACACGTTTGACATCATCAGCAGTTAGAGCGGCTAGCCTCTGCTCGTAAGCTTTGTTCCACTGCATAGTTCTGTCTAATATCAAGTTTCCACGTAGCGTTCTCACCAACTCCATGTCTTGTGCACGACTCACTTTCTTGCCTTGCAACAGACCTGATTTAGCACTTTTAATTTCTTCATCAGTAAAGCCGTCTTTTAACATGCGACTAAGCTCTTCCTTAAAGCCCACTTCAACTTTGGCTAGGTTTTGTGGTGCACAAATCGCATAAGCCCCCAAGGTGGCTTTGTTATCTTCTGGGTTCATAGTCATAAACGAACCGGCTCCATAACTTAACCCATCTTTTTGTCTTAACCTTGTGGCTAATCGGCTATTTAGGAATCCACCGCCAAAGATATAGTTACCCAATTCTAATGCCGCTGCATCATCACTGTTTTCACCAACAGGAAGCATTATAGCGGCAACAAAGGTGGCGTTTTCTTTATCTGGTGTATCAAAATCAGTAGGGCTAGCCGCGACTTCTACATACGGGTCTTCCACTCGTACGTAAGCACTCTGGGATTTCCAACTACCATAAAGGCTTTCTAAGTCGGTTTTGATTTGAGCTTGATCAAAATCTCCAACAACACCAATTTTCATATGGTTGCCGCCAAAAAATGTCTTATGGAAGGCTTTTAAATCACTTAGTTTAAGATTGTTAATACTTTCTAAGTATTCCTCAAAGGTTGGCTGATAGTTTGGGTGACCTTTTTTATACGGGTTTTGTTTACGACCGTATTCATTAAATGCCAGTTGCTGTGGATCTTGCAAGTTTTGTTCAATATCCACTTTTAAAGTTGATTTGTATTGTTCAAATTCCGTTTTATCAAATCCAGGATCACTCAGTACCTTGTGCATTAGCAACAATGCTGATGGCAAATTTTCTTTAGTCGTAGTGATATTAGCCACTAACCAATCCGCACCACCTGAAACACTCACCTGCGCTTTTAATTTGTCAAACTCATCCTGAATTTCTTGACGTGATAATTCGCTGGTTCCGCGCATTAACATCGCACTGGTTGCATCGCCAACAGTGCCAAGGTTTTGTAAACTTTTTTCAGTCCCCATGCTCATCATAATAGAGGCAACTACAGATTCACCACGGGTCTTTTTAGACAATAATGATAACTCAGAGCCATTACTAAGCTGAGTGACAACAGTACGAGAGTCGATATTATCAAACGAGGGTTCAAACACTTCACCAGCCGCAATTTTCGCACGACCTTGGTAATCTTTGACCATGTCATTCACACTAGTAACAGCTGGTATCTCTATACGGGCTGGTTTTTCTGTTGGGATAAAGTGTCCAGCGGTACGATTGTTGCGCTGCAAATAAGTGTTCGCTACACGTTGTACATCACTGGTAGTGACTTGTTCAATCCTGTCACGATGTAAGAAATATAAACGCCAATCACCCATCCCCAACCATTCACTTAGATTTAATGCGATACGCTCAGAAGAATTAAAAGACAACTCAATATTTTTTAATAAGTTACGCTTTGAACGTTCCACTTCTTCATCGGTAATCGGCTCAGCACTCAATTCCTCAAGCACAGATACCATCGCTTCAGAAGCCCTGCTCAGTTCAGATTTTTTATCTACCTCGGCAAAATAAATAGCCAGGCCTGGTGCTTGCCACTGGAAATTAAAACCATAAACACGACTGGCTAATTTTCCTTCAACCAACACTTTATGTAAGCGACCACTTGGGGTGTCACCTAATATTTGACTCAATACATCAATAGCTGCGTAGTCTTCGTGAGAGCCAGCCGGGATATGGTAAGCCACGCCGGTCATTTGTACGTCCCCTACTCGTCTGATGGTGACACTTTTTTCGCCATCTTGCGCAGGTTCAGCTGTGTATAAAGGCCTGATCACTCTTTCTGGTTTGGGAATAGGTGAAAAGTATTTATCCACCAATGCAATCATATCTATTTCTTCAAACTTACCAGCCACAATAAGAGTCGCATTGTCTGGTTGATAATACATTTTATAAAAAGCTTGCAACCTATCGATTGGCACATTTTCTAGGTCAGAACGTGCGCCAATAGTAGATTTACCATAGTTGTGCCACATATACGCCGATGCAGCCATTTTCTGTAAGGTAATACGAAATGGGCTATTTTCACCACGCTCAAATTCGTTTCGAACCACCGTCATTTCGCTATCAAGATCTTTTTTAGCAATAAAAGAATTGACCATTCGATCTGACTCCATGCTTAAAGCCCAATTGATATTTTTTTCGTTGGCTGAAAAGGTTTCGAAATAGTTAGTGCGGTCAGTCCAAGTAGTGCCGTTGGGACGAGCACCATGGGAACTCAACTCAGCGGGGATATCTTTATGCTTTGGACTACCTTTGAATACCAAATGCTCCAATAGGTGAGCCATGCCGGTCTCACCATAATTTTCATGTTTTGAACCCACATGATAAGTGACGTTAACGGTCACGGTTTCTTTAGTTTGATCGGGGAATAACAAAACACGTAAGCCGTTATCCAGATTATATTCACTTATCCCTTCAACTTCGGTCACTTTTTCAAACTTATCATTGGCAAAAGCCAAAGGTGACACAATCAAAGTGATACTCATCAATGCGCCAGTAAAGAATGGTCTATTGAACATCCGTTTTTCCTTTTAATTGTTGTAACCACTGCATACACGTGGCGGCTTAGATTTAAGCCTATAAACAATAATTGACTTTGTTTGCCAAAACAACGGTTACCTCTGCTTATTTGGGTAAATTTAATACCATTTCATTTTTGCTAGGATAACTACGAAGGCAAAGACAGGACAGGACAGGACAAGACAAGACAAGACAGGAAAGATAACAAAACAACGAACAGAACATAAAAAAAGCCGATTCTATGAACCGGCTTTAAGGTACCTATTTAGAAATAGCTAATTTATAACACTGCGGCTAATCGCGTTCCTTGAGAAATTGCTCGTTTAGCATCTAATTCTGTTGCCACATCGGCCCCACCGATTAAATGATGGGGTTTAGTCAAACCATCAACCAATTCTCTGAGAGGTTCTTGACCAGCACAAATAATAACGTTATCAACGTCCAATACCTGCACATTATCATTCACCTTAATATGTAGACCTGCATCATCAATTTTCAGATACTCAACACCCGCCAGCATACTTACACCTTTACTTAGCAGACCTGCTCTGTGCGCCCAGCCGCTTGTCTTACCTAAACCTTTACCAACTTTGGTCGATTTCCGCTGCAACAAATAGATTTCTCTAGGTGATGGTGTAGGGGAAGGTTTCATGCCTTCAATTCCAGAACGAGAACTAAAGGTCATATCGATTCCCCACTCTTTCATAAAGGCAGGGATATTTTGACTTGTAGACTCGCCTGCGTGCGAAAGATATTCGGAGACATCAAAACCAATACCTCCTGCTCCTATAATCGCTACTTTCTTACCAACCGGCTTTTTATCAATAATGACATCAACGTAACTCATCACTTTACTGTGTTCAATACCTTCAATGGGTGGTTTACGAGGAGCGATGCCTGTAGCAATGATGACTTCATCAAATTCACTGCTGTTGAGAGTATTAGCATCCACGCGAGTGTTGAGTTTAATAGTGACATTATGCAATTCCATCTGGCGAGCATAATAACGAAGAGTTTCAAAAAATTCTTCTTTACCAGGAATTTGTTTGGCGATATTGAATTGACCACCAAGCTCACTAGCAGAATCAAAAATGGTAACCTTATGACCACGTTTTGCGGCGGTAGTAGCCGCTGCTAATCCCGCTGGCCCAGCGCCGATTACCGCGATATTTTTTGCCGTCGTGGTAGGCTCAATCACCAACTCTGTTTCATGACAAGCTCGAGGATTCACTAAGCAACTGCTCGTTTTGCCTTCAAATACATGGTCTAAACAAGCCTGATTACAACCGATACAGGTATTAATTTCGTCTGAACGATTTTCCATAGCCTTGATTACAAACTCAGGATCAGCCAAAAAGGGTCTTGCCATTGATACCATATCAGCATCACCACGGGCTAACACCTCTTCTGCCAATTCGGGGGTATTAATACGATTTGAGGTGATAACGGGAATCGATAACGCTTTTCTGAATTTAGCCGTTACCCAGGTAAAGGCTGCACGAGGGACTTTAGTAATAATAGTGGGGATACGTGCTTCGTGCCAACCAATGCCGGTATTGATAATGGTAGCGCCTGCTTTTTCAATGGCTTTACCTAACTCAACGACTTCGTCGTAAGTCGAACCGCCTTCTACCAAATCTAACATCGACAAACGGTAAATAATAATAAAGTGTTCACCCACAGCTTCGCGAACTCGGCGCACTACTTCTATCGGCAAACGGATCCGATTCTGATATGAACCGCCCCATTCATCATCCCTATGATTAGTGCGTGCTGCAATAAACTGGTTTAAGAAGTAACCTTCAGAGCCCATTATTTCCACGCCATCGTAACCCGCTTTCTGGGCATGTATTGATGTATCTATAAAGTCTTGAATTTGTTTTTCTATACCTTCTGCATCCAGGGCCTTAGGCTTAAAAGGGTTAATAGGAGCTTGTACCGCAGAGGGAGCAACTAGGGCAGGATTATACGCATAGCGACCAGTATGTAATATTTGCATACAGATTTTACTGCCATGCTCGTGTACCGCGTCGGTGATTGTTTTATGTCCAGCTATGGCCTCATCGGTATTTAAGCGATGGGTATCTTTGTGGGTTGAACCTTCATCATTTGGCCCTATACCACCTGTGACAATCAGGCCCACTCCTCCTTTAGCTCGCTCAGCAAAATAAGCGGCCATTCGTTCGTGCCCATCTGGCGCTTCTTCTAAGCCTGTATGCATAGATCCCATCAAAACTCGATTTTTGAGTTGAGTAAAACCCAGATCTAAAGGTTTAAGTAGATGCGGGTATTTTTCTAAGCCTTGGGCTAATGCGGTATTAGTCTTCATATCAATATTGTTCCTATTTGTTCAAATTAGTTTTTTTGATTACCCTGACTTACATGCCAGATGATTTTTTATGTAGTTCTGCATACACCGGTAAACGCTTTTGTTGCCCTGCAGTCATGGCTTCTTGAACATCAGGCATTTGGAACATGCCGCTTTGCCATGTGGCCATGTAGGTTAAGCTGTCGGTAACACTGTGATCACGCGTGTAGTTAATCATTTCTTTACAACCTGCGACTGCCATAGGGGAATGCATGGCAATCTTGGCTGCAATATTCATTACGCCTGCAAGCATCGCTTTTTGATCTGCAAACACTTGATTAACAAAACCACATTCTTTAGCTTCGCTACTTGGCATATTGCGCCCGGTGTAAGCCAACTCGCGGATCAAACCTTGTGGCATAAGATGCGGTAATCGTTGTAACGTGCCTACATCCGCAGTCATGCCCAACTCGGTTTCCTTGATAGTGAAATAAGCATCTTCAGTACAATATCGACTATCGGCAGCACAAATCATGTCTACAGCACCACCGATCACACCGCCCTGCACTGCCACTAAGACTGGCATACGTACTTCTTCAAGAGCATTAAAACTATCTTGTAGTTCAAGTACCAGTCGACGAGTTCGTTCTGCTCTTCTTGCTGGTTCACCCTGAAAGTCTTTTGCCAGATTAGTGAATACAGACAAATCCATGCCCGCACTAAAATGTTTACCCTGTGAAGAAATCACAATCACCCGTGCTTGCGATTCCTCATCAATTTTTCTTACAACAGCCGGTAGTTCTCGCCAGAATGCTGGCACCATACTATTAAGCGCCTCTGGACGGCACAATTGGATATGAGCAATATGGTTTTCGATATTCACAGACAACGTTTCAAGCGCAGCTAAATCGATATCAGTCACAGGTATTCTCCTTGGGTTAACCATGGTCTTATTGCTGGAAACTCAGCACACAAATCCCAAACGGTTAACAAAACTTTAAACTAGACAATGTCAAGATAAAAGCATATGTTGACGCTGTCAAGATATCAAACATCAAATTTATTAATAGACATTTATGAACCATGAAATAGAACAAAAACGTAAACCCATTAAACCCAGCTATCACCACGGTGACCTGCGCAGTACTTTGCTCAGTGCCGCAAATATATTGTTAAAAGAAACGGGCATTGAAGGTTTATCGTTGCGTAAATTAGCCGACAAGGTTGGAGTGTCTCGCACCGCTCCTTATCACCACTTTAAAGATAAAAATCAATTACTGTGCGCGATAGCGGAACAAGGGTTTGTGCATTGGCAACAAGATGCTGCATTTATTTTTAATCAAACTGGATTGTCTCCTAAAGAGAAATACCGGCAATTTTTTCATGGCTATATTAGCTACGCAGCTGACAACCCAGAGTTGTACGATTTAATGTTTGGACGCACTATTTGGAAGCAAAATAGTGCCACTAATGAATTACGAGATGTGGCTTACCCAAGTTTTCACCATCAAGTGGAAATGACAAAAAAATGGCAAGCACAAGGTTTAATGCACCGCGGTGAAGATACGTTACGCTTGTCGCAAGTTACATGGGGCACCATGCATGGTATAGCTCGACTGTTAATTGATGGTATCTACGCTGACCGCAGCCATATTGATGAAATGTGCGATTGCGCAATTAATTTGTTTACTCAACAAATCCCCCTACCGAAGCACCAAACTAATTGAGACAAAGACTAAGCTAGCCATCACCTTAAACATTAAAAATAAGGTCAGTATTAAGGGTTATTGATTTACACCACAAGGCATGAATAAAAAAGCATTCAAAGGTCAAATCATTACTGCACCTGTTATGGTGTAACCCAAGCTTATTGCCAACTGGTTGACTGAACAATGTGTGTGTTTAAACCTTCGATTGCAGGGATATCGGAGAAAGTAACAACCAACATTTGAAGGCTAACCAATGTGATGTTCTAGATTGGGCCACACAAGATTATGTTGCTGCATTAGAACTTTTACTGGATACCGATTCAACATCACCAATATATTGGTTGGGTCATAGTTTAGGCGGGCAAGTGTTTCCGTTAGTCGGCAATATTAAGCAAGTTAAAAAATTGATTGCAGGGTCATCTGGCACAGGATGTTGGAAACATAATACCCCAGCGTTCCGAAGAAAAGCCTCTTTATTCTAGTATTGAATTATGTCGCTTAGCACTTGCTTATTTGGTTACTTTCCCGGTAAAAGGAAGGGCAATATGGGCGATTTACCGAAACGAGTAATGTATCAATGGAGACGTTGTTGCTTGCATCCTGACTACTGCGTGGGAGTTCAGTCTGAAACTATGAAACTATGAAACTATGAAACTAAGTTTCAACAAATTGATGTGCCACTGGCTTCCATTACTTTTTCTGATGATAAGATGTTGTCGTTGACCAACATGAGTGAATTACTTGGATTGTTTGGACATGGAAACAGAGCATTGAAGCAAGTGCATCCCGAAGAAGAAGGTGAAAAACGTATTGCTCACTTGGATTTTTTTTAAAGAATAATTTAAAAAAACTTGTGGCAACACAGCTGTTATTCAGTGAATTAGACTAAAAATCCTAGGTTATTTCCAACCTTGAACCCATTGTGCTGTGTCTTTTAGGTCTCTCCATTGGATGTGAATTGAACGTTTTGACATAATCGCTTCGATTAAACATGAAACCACAGCTGAATCCTCATCATACTCAACCTCAATGATGATGAAGTGTTTTTCTTTATTCAATGGCACTACTGCAGTCCATTTACTGTTCTGGAGCTTTTTGGGGGATATGCTATTCAACTAATTTCCTAAAATAATGAATCCTATAATGTTGAAATACCTTAGACACCGTTAAATGGATTAAAAATAATTTATTTATTAGTGACATTCTTGCTTTACAGAGTCCAATTCAAAACAGTTAAACATTGAAGGAGGTCAGGTATTTGAACTGTATTACTTGCTAAAAACTACCAGACTGAATAAATAACCCGCGTGACTGGCGGAGTGTCAGGCGGAATAACCTATCAATAAACTTGTTAGGGCTTTGACATTCTGATCACCACTCGGCGGTTTTTAGCTCGTGTGCTTTCGTTAGTGTTAGGTGACGAATGACGCCTCTCACCATGGCCAGTAATTTCTATTCGTTCTGGCGCCACCCCCATAGAACTGAAAAACGCTTTTATTTCCACGGCCCTACGCACAGAAATTTGTTTGTTAATTGCTCTACCACCAAAACTGTCGGTATAGCCGTCTAATAAAACCAATTCTAAATCAGTATCTTCTTTTAAGTATTCGCCAATCATCGCTAAACGTTTCTGCGAGTATTTAGTCAACTTAGTATTATTAAATTGATATGTAAGAACGGTATACGAAATATCTTGGAAACTATAAGGCAATAAATTTGCCACACATTCAGCAAATTTCACATACGGCACAGAAAAATTACTGGCGTTTAGTCCCACTGCCACTGTATCGTATTTGTTATACCAATCTTGATAATAAATGGTTGGCCAGAACCCCTTTTCTAGCTCAGTCAACATAGTCCAAGCAGCTTGTTCAGGTAAGTCACCGTCATATTGCTTACGAATTGTCATCTCGGCAATAGTGCGTTGTACTTTGCCTGGCATCCATACTGGTGGAACTGAATACACTGCCGCTAGGCCATAAGACTTCGGCAATCGCAACATATCCAGTTCAAACTCCATGTTTAATTGTTTTGACGCAAAACTGCTAAACATGGCTTCCCCATAGCCAGGTAGTTTATGGCTAAGGGTGCACTGCAAACGATTTTCATCTTTAAGTTGCCAATCCGAGTTTTCAACTTTGGCTGAATACTGACGTAAAGCTGCAGCCACATTTAATGACAATGATATTAAGGTGACACAGAGAATAGATTTAACAATTTTATTGATCATGAATTAGGAGCCCCTCGTTGCTGCCCATTATATCGACAAAATTGCGTAAACGTTTAGTTAATTGAGTCTGATTAAAATTGCTGTGGTTTAGCGTTTTAGGCTGGCTACTCAAAAAGAACCTTGTCATAATCGGTATTCACAAGAATTTTTTAGGTTTCCATGTCAGAATTATTTAAAATAAAAAATCGTTTTAGGGGATATTTTCCTGTAGTAATTGATGTTGAAACCGCTGGTTTCAATTCACAGGACGATGCTCTACTGGAAATTGCAGCCGTCACCACTAGAATGGACGAAAATGGGTTCTTCTTCCCAGATAAAACATTTCATTATCACGTCAATCCGTTTGAAGGCGCTAATTTAGAAAAAGCAGCCTTAGACTTTAATGGTATAGACCCATATTGTGCCCTCAGAGGTGCACTGGACGAAACAGAAGTAATGAAAGACCTGTGTAAAAAAATTCGTAAAGAACAAAAAGAGGCTGATTGCCAGCGCTCTGTCATTGTTGCTCATAACGCCGCTTTTGACCAAGGTTTTGTCAACGCTGCTATCGAGCGTAGTCAGATTAAACGCAGTCCATTTCACCCCTTTGTGTCTTTTGACACCACTACTTTGTCTGGCCTGGCCCTGGGGCAAACTGTATTAGTAAAAGCCTGTATGGCCGCGGGGATTAGCTTTGATCAAAATGAAGCTCATTCAGCCTTGTATGACACAGCAAAGACTGCTGAATTATTTTGCTACATTCTCAACAAATGGCAAAGTTTAGGTGGTTTTGAAGCGCATAATTAACATCAAAATACAGAATAAAAACCGCTCAAGGAGCGGTTTTTTTTGTTTTATACAACTTAATGATTATAAGCTACCAGCATTCTCTGCTAAGTAACTAGCCACTCCTTCTGGACTATCAACCATACCTTTTGAACCTTGTTGCCAACCTGCTGGACAAACTTCACCGTGTTCTTCATGGAAATTTAACGCATCAACCATTCGTAACATATCATCGATATTACGGCCAAGAGGTAGGTCATTCACAACTTGGTGACGCACTAGACCTGCTTCATCAATTAGAAACGAACCGCGTAAAGCGATGCCTTCTTCTGGATGCTCAACATCATAGGCCTGACAAATATCGTGTTTAACATCTGCAACCATTGTATATTTTACTGGACCAATACCGCCTTCATTTACGGGCGTATTACGCCAAGCATTATGGGTAAATTGAGAATCAATTGAGACAGCAATCACTTCAACACCACGCTTAACGAATTCTTCGTAGCGTTTATCGAAAGCGATTAACTCAGATGGGCAAACAAAAGTGAAATCCAGCGGATAGAAAAATAAGACCGCTTTCTTGCCTTTAATGGCCTCGCTTAGGATAAAACTGTCAACTATCTCACCATTACCAAGTACCGCTGCTGCTGCAAAATCTGGGGCTGGACGGCTCACTAGTACGCTCATTAACTTCTCCTGTTTAAATAATTGAATAGTCTAAAGACATGTAACTATGTCTTTTAGACTCAATAATATTATAGTTTACTACTTCATATGAGTCATTTAAGTGAAAAACAATGCTTAGTCTCAGAAATTATCCAAGGCTAAGTATTTAAAATTAATAGAGTTTGTTTTTTGTTCAGTATTGTTAAGCATAATGTTGATATCAAACACTTGATCTTTATGCAAATAACAATTATTCTTATTTGCATAAAGATTATTGAGATATTTTATGTACGTTTGTATATGCCTTGGCATCACAGATAAAGCGATTAAACAGGCCGTCTTAGATGACGGAGTGGGTAATATGCGTCAACTAAAACAAAAGTTGGGTGCCGGCACACAATGTGGCAAATGTGTACAAATGGCGCAAGCAATTATCGACCGCATTATTATTGATGAGTCCTTGTTTAAGGAGGTTTGTTAATACCACTGCCATCGGATATTTCCTTGTTATTGAAGAAAAAAGCCAGTCCAGATGACTGGCTTTTTGCTGTTTGAATCTCCAATATCGTTTATTGAACAAAGCCTTCGTTAGCTTTTACGGTTAGCGGATGATAACCAGCTTTGGCCTCAGCAAACGCTTTCTGAGCCATAACTTTGCCTTCAGGAGTTTGTGAAAGCGCTTTGTATAAAGGTTTTACTAGCTTGTTACGACCAATAGAGGTTAAGTAATCATGCAATCGTTTGAAGGCAGGCTGATACCAGTTGTTAACGCTTATCAATAACCAACTATGGGCAATCTCATTGTTTTTACTGTTAGTTAATGCAAACGTCTGATCTAAATCCGCCAACTGCTTCTGACTTAACTTTTCTGGCATATTGTTTAAAAAATACAGCCATTGATGCACTACCCACTTTTCGCTATCAATTTCATTAGCCTGAATTTCGCCAGCTAACCAGGCATCCCTTGCCACATCGACCACACTAAACGCGTCAGATTCAGGAACGGGTGCATTATCAGGGATACCAGGTTGAAAAATCCATTGCTGTATTCTTTGTTTTGACAGTTTATCACTATGCTCTTTAAGCAGCGTTTGTTCTAAATAACTAACAAATTGGTCTGTTGTGATACTTTTGAAGGCAAATTTTTCAAAGTACCCCAGTAGAAATGTATCAAAATTTTCTCTGCCCACTTTATGTTCTAATTCACGTAAAAATAATGCACCTTTTTCATAAGGAATATTACTAAATACATCATCAGGATCTCGGCCTCTTAAATCGATGGCCATAATCTGATCATTGGCAGGTAACGCATCAATATCTGCCTGCAAATCTTCTCGACCTAATACCGCTTCCATTTCGAAACGCTCATCGCCATAAACCATCTGCATAATACGATAGGTTAAATAAGTGGTAAAACCTTCGTTTAACCAAAGATCTCGCCAGGTGGCATTCGTTACTGTATTTCCAGACCAAGAGTGAGCTAACTCATGGGCAATCAGCGATACTAAACTTTTATCACCCGCTATCACTGTGGGAGTAATAAAAGACAGTCTTGGATTTTCCATACCACCAAAAGGAAAAGAGGGTGGCAAAATCAATAAATCGTATCTATCCCAACTATAGGGACCAAAGGCTTTTTCCGTAGCAATAAGCATAGACTCGGTATCAGAAAATTCATCAGCTGCAGCATCTAAGATACCTTTTTCAGAATATACGCCGGTGCGCTCTCCAATAGGTTTAAAGTGTAAGTCACCTACCGCTAAAGCGATCAGGTATGAAGGTATTGGTTGTGGCATCGAAAATTCGTAGACTCCATCACGTTCGGTGTCAGGATCATTAGACGCACTCATAACCGCTAGTAACTCCTTTGGGGTGCGAATAGTCGCTGTATAAGTCATTCTGACTTGAGGAGAGTCTTGCAAAGGAATAAAACTGCGAGCGTGAATAGCTTGCGCTTGTGTGAACAAAAACGGATGTTTTTTACCTGCGGTTTGCTGTGGTGTTAACCACTGTACGCCGGATGCTTTGGGTGAGGTCTGATAACTAATCAGCACACTGTCCACATCGGCAGGCACATCAATGGTTAAGGCAGCTCCTAAAAATGAATCACCGCTGGCCAAATCAAAATTAAGCGTATTACCCATAGACGTGACGCTGTTAATTGTTAAGTCACGTGTATCCAATATCAGCTGAGTGGCATTTGAGTCTACTTTTTGAAAGTCTAACTGAGCAGTCCCCACTAAAACCTTTTTAGCAAAGTCTACTGTCAAATCCAAGTTTAAGTGAGTTACTTTAATAGACTCTGGATTAGCAAACGAATGATAATCCTTACCAACTTGGATCGCATTAATTGCCACTTCAGGAGCTGGTCCAGATTGATCTACTTTAGGGGTAGCGGTGGTATTAGATGCAGTATCTTCAGAACAACCGCTAAGAATAGTTGAAGCCAAAGCAGCAACAATAATATATTTTATGAACATGGTTCTACCTAGTAAAAAGTACTTATATAAATTGTGGCATATTTAGCGCTACATAAAAATATGTAATCGCAGGGATTTGTTTGAAATGACAATGCGTCGAACATAAAAATACACTACGGGGCAATGTAGAAATAAAATGACAAATAATGAAATATGGGATAGTGATTTAGATGCGTTTTTAAATGAATTTAAAGACGTTAAACCTATTCAACAAACAGACAAAGTGCTTACAGGCCAACAAAAAAACACATTAGCACAACAATTAAAAAGGCAAGCAATAGAAGCCAGTCAACACCTTGTAAATAATTATCTGAGTGTTGAAAAAGTTGAGCCTGTTGATCCATATGACCACATCAGCTTTAAACAGGATGGCGTGCAACAAGGTGTGTTTAAAAATGTAAGATTAGGTAAATACAAAATCGACTTCGTATTAAATTTACAGCAACATAAATTTGAACAGGCTAGGACATTACTTTTTACGCAAATATTAAAAAGCTACCATAACGGTGAACGCATGCTATTAATTAAGCACGGCCTTGGTTTACACAGTCAGCCATTCCCAGCATTTTTAAAAAGTTACGTGCAACAATGGTTACTGCAAATGCCGGAGGTTATTGCTTACTATACCGCTCAACCCAATCATGGAGGCAACAGTGCCGTTTATGTCTTATTAAAAAAGAATCAGCAAGAAAAAGACGAAAATCGTGAGTTGCATAGGAAAAAGTAAACTTTTATAAAGCGAAACGAACCTTCTAAGGTTGTGAGTGCGTCTTAATTTGCGACTCTGATAGTGAGTCTAAATAAAACTGGGAAATAGTAGAAGACTTGGCCGAAGCGCTAAAAATAGCAGCAACTATCAAAAAAATAACCGTCACTAGTACACCGGTTAAGCCAAAGCCTTTATTCGAACGATTCATGAGCGTCTCTTATTATTTTAATTTTTAATTTAATTTTATCAAACACATTTTTCACACTTAATTAACATGCAGAATACGGACTCCCTGTCAATCTTTGACTAAATATTAATCACTATTTTACTGATATACAAGGGTTTTATTTTTTCTTTAACAAATAACTTGAAATTGTTAAATTTACAGATGACTGGAATTGTAAATTTTCCAGTCATCTTCAAAAATTAATACCCATAAACACTGTTTATAACCAAGCCTGTTCGTTACCTACTAATTGTATATTTGAATATAATGTTTAGGGAACCTTGTTTCTATCCCAGATACACTCTAGCATTTCTAAACATACGCATCCAAGCACTGTCTTCTTGCCAATCATCTGGATGCCAAGAGTTGGCAACCGTTCTAAACACTCTTTCAGGGTGAGGCATCATAATCGTTGCCCTGCCGTCACGACTAGTTAACCCGGCAATGCCCAGTGGTGAACCGTTCGGATTAGAAGGATAGTTTTGCGTGACATTACCGTAATTGTCAACGTATTGCAGTGCAACTGCAACGTTTTGTAAGGCGTTTAGTGCGCCTTGTTCGTTGCTAAACTCTGCACGACCTTCACCGTGAGAAACAGCAATTGGCATTCTTGAGCCTTGCATACCATCAAAAAATACTGACTTTGATGGTTTAACTTCTAGCATCGCTACACGTGCTTCAAAACGTTCAGATTGATTAGTCACAAAATGTGGCCACAAGTCTGCTCCGGGAATAAGTGACTTCAAATTAGACATCATCTGACAACCATTACATACCCCTAGAGAGAAGGAATCTTGGCGAGCGAAAAACTCAGCAAACTGATCTCTGGCCTGACTGTTAAACAAAATAGATTTTGCCCAGCCCTCGCCTGCCCCTAAAACATCACCGTACGAAAAGCCACCGCATGCGACTAAACCTTTAAATGACTCCAGTGATTGCTTGCCTGAAAGTAGATCACTCATATGCACATCAACTGCACTGAATCCGGCACGATCAAATGCTGCAGCCATCTCGACATGGGAATTAACACCCTGCTCACGAAGAATAGCGATACGTGGAGCAACACCTCTGTGGATATAAGGCGCAGCAACATCTTCAGTGACATCAAAACTTAAGTTGGCATGTAAACCGGGATCTTTCACATCAGCCTTAGCGGCATACTCTTGTTCAGCACAACTTGGGTTATCCCTTAGTTTTTGCATATGCAGCGTAGTTTGAGCCCATGTTTGACGATAGAATACACGGCTATTTTCGAGCACAACTTGTCCGTCTTGTGTGAATACAATCTGGTCAGTGTTATTGATGCTACCTATACTGTGCACTAAATGCTGAATTTCAAACTTAGCAAACACTTTTAATACATGTTCTTTTTCAGCTGCAGACACTTGTACAACAGCACCTAACTCCTCGTTAAATAACAATTCAATTGCTGCGCCATTAAGCTCATCCAGATGGATATTCACACCAGTTTTACCTGCAAAAGCCATCTCTACAATAGAGGTGAATAAGCCACCGTCAGATCTGTCGTGATAAGCCAATAAACGTTTTTCATTGACGAGTTGCTGCACAGCAAGAAAGAAACCTTTTAATATTGGAGCAGAATCGACATCTGGTGCCACATTACCTAACTGCTGATAGACCTGAGCTAAACAGGAAGCACCTAAACGATTTTGCCCTTGGCCTAAGTCAATCAGTAATAATTCAGTTTCACCGACAATACTTTTCAATTCTGGGGTTAACGTGTTGCGAATATCTCGGACTGCTCCAAAAGCAGTGATAACCAAAGAAAGTGGTGATGTGACCGACTTATCACCTTGCTCATCTTGCCAGGTGGTTTTCATAGACATTGAATCTTTGCCCACAGGAATAGTGATATCCAAAGCAGGACATAACTCTTCACCCACGGCTTTAACTGCTTCATACAAACCTGCATCTTCACCCGGATGCCCTGCTGCAGCCATCCAATTAGCTGATAGATTGATACGCTTTAAATCGCCAATATCTGCTGCGGCTAAATTAGTTAACGCTTCACCCACCGCCATACGTGCTGACGCTGCATAATTAATCAATGCAATGGGGGTGCGCTCGCCCAAAGACATCGCTTCGCCCTGGTAACTATCAAAAGAACTGGCAGTCACTGCGACATCGGCTACCGGCACTTGCCAAGGCCCGACCATTTGATCTCTGGCTACCAAACCCGTCACTGAACGGTCACCAATAGTGATCAAAAAGGTTTTTTCAGCCACAGTAGGTAAAGTTAACACTCTCTTAGCCGCCTCAGCTAAATTCATTAAACTGGTATCAATTGCTGGCGCGTCGAGTGTTTTAGATGTGACATCACGATGCATTTTAGGCGTTTTACCTAACAATACTTCGAGGGGCATATCAATCGCGTTGTTGTCAAAATGTTCATCACTAAGGATTAAGTGCTCTTCTTTGGTTGCTTCTCCCACAACCGCAAAAGGGGCACGTTCACGGCGACATATGTCAGCAAAGGTTGCAAGATTTTCTGGCGCAACCGACATCACATAACGTTCTTGTGATTCGTTACACCACACTTCTAAAGGTGACATACCAGGTTCGTCATTCGGCACATTGCGCAATTCAAATTTACCACCACATCCGCCATCACTGACTAACTCTGGAAAGGCATTTGATAAGCCACCAGCACCGACATCATGGATAAACTGGATTGGATTTTCGTCACCCATCTGCCAACATTTATCAATCACTTCTTGGCAACGACGTTCCATTTCTGGGTTACCTCGTTGAACCGATGCAAAGTCTAAGTCTTCGCTAGATTGCCCCGAAGCCATAGATGAAGCAGCACCTCCGCCCAAACCGATATTCATTGCCGGGCCACCTAAAGCTATCAGCTTAGCCCCAACCGTGATTTCACCTTTTTGGATGTGAGATTTACGAATATTCCCCAAACCACCCGCGAGCATAATGGGTTTGTGATATCCCCTCACCTCTTCGCCGTTAAAACTGGTGACCTTTTGTTCGTAAGTACGGAAGTAGCCTAAAATACTGGGGCGACCAAACTCATTATTAAACGCTGCACCACCGAGCGGTCCATCCATCATAATGTCATAAGCGCTGACAATACGTGCCGGCTTACCAAAATCTATTTCCCAAGGTTGTTCAAAACCAGGGATACGCAGATTAGACACAGAAAAACCAATTAAACCCGCTTTAGGCTTTGAGCCTCTTCCTGTGGCCCCTTCGTCTCGTATCTCGCCGCCAGAGCCGGTAGCAGCTCCAGAAAACGGTGCAATCGCAGTGGGGTGATTATGGGTTTCGACTTTCATCAAAATATCTATATCTTCATGATGATAGCGATATTCATTGTCCTGAGATGCGGGGAAAAAACGACCCGCAAAACTGCCTTCCATCACCGCAGCATTATCTTTGTAGGCTGAATGAACGTTTTCACCACAATGTTCATAAGTATTTTTAATCATTTTAAATAATGATTTAGGCTGAACTTGACCGTCGATTGTCCAGTCGGCGTTAAATATTTTGTGGCGACAATGTTCAGAATTTGCTTGCGCAAACATATATAACTCTACGTCATTAGGGTTGCGTCCTAACAGAGTGAAGTTATCAAATAAATAATCCACTTCATCATCAGCTAAAGCTAAACCTAATCGAACGTTAGCCTGTTGCAGCGTAGCTTTACCCTGACCAAGCATATCTACAGAGGTCAAAGGAGTCGGCTCGCTTTGCACAAACAACGACTCTGCAGCTTGAAAATCAGTCATTACTACTTCTGTCATTCTGTCGTGTAGCAATGTTTTTGCAGCCACTAATTGCACGTCAGTTAGATTATCGGTTTGTAGATAATAGGCTACGCCTCTTTCTATACGCTGCACTTTGTCTAAACCACAATTGTGCGCTATATCCGTTGACTTAGATGACCAAGGCGAAATAGTACCTGGCCTTGGCGTGACCAAAATCAACACACCTTTAGGCTGGTGTTCTTGAATTGTAGGGCCGTAAGTTAACAACTTAGCCAATATTGAATTTTCTTGCTGCGTGAGTGACTCTGAAACCATCACAAAATGTGCGTATTCAGCATAAATACCATTTACTGGCAGGCTGTGTTCTGTAAATTGAGAAAGACACTTTTCAATTCGAAAATCGGATAACGCAGGTGTACCGCGAAGCACTAACATAAGGTCATTACCTTGTTGCGGAATTCACATATTTCTTAAACATATAGCTTAGAATTTGCGAATCAATGAATGAGGAATTTTAAGGCGCGGATTATAGGGCAATTTAACTACATTTATAAGCGCCAGTTTGCCTAAAAACCTAGTTTTATTTGTTTTAATTCATATCTTTACTTGCTTTGCTACATGACCAAATAGTCTACTTTTGTTAGACTCATAACTAAACAAAGCACTGGATGAAATCTAATAATTTGTTCACAATAGGATCACATATACAGTTCTATCTAATCATGAGGGTATAGTTATTCGTTTACAGCGCAGTCTCATTTTGCTTTTAGTATTCATAATTGGTGGTTGTAATGACATCAAACAGTCTTCCAGTTTGGGAGATATATTAGATACGGGAGTATTAAAAGTTGGCACCACTTATGGGCTAACCACCTATTACAATGGTGCCACTGGGCCTGTTGGCTTTGAATATGAGCTAGCCGAAGGCTTTGCAGATTACCTAGGGGTTAAGCTTGAAGTTTTCCCTTACTACAATTTAAACGACTTATTTCCTCAATTAACTAATGCTCATCTGGATATGATTGCAGCAGGAATAAGTGTTAGTCCTGAACGATATCAAAAATTCAAATTTGGCCCCGGTTATCAGCGAGTCAGTGAGAAACTGGTCTTTAAGCAAGGTAAAGAGTGGCCGAGAACGATTAAGGATTTAAATGGTGACTTGGTTATTGCTGCGGGCAGCAGCCACCATGAATCACTACTTCGGTTGAAACAAGATAATCAGCAACTTAGTTGGCAAGAAACTGAAGACAGTGATATGGAAGAGCTGTTAGAAATGGTATTACGTGAAGAACTAGATTACACAATAGCCGATTCCAACATTTTGGCATTAATGCGCCGCCGTTACCCTGAACTCTCTATAGGTTTCTCCATCAGTCCCGAACAAGATATTGCTTGGGCCGTCAATAAAGACAGAGATGACTCGTTGTTGGCAGCTCTAATTGAGTATTTTGGCATTATTCAGAACAATGGCATTCTAGCGGCTTTAGAAGACAAATATTTTGGCCATGTGCGACTTTTTAATTATGTTGATACTAGGGAGTTTATAAAATCGTCTAGGGAAGTGTTGCCTAAATTCAAACCTTGGTTTGTACAGTATTCGAATGATCTAGATTGGCGCTTAATAGCCGCTATGAGCTATCAAGAGAGTCACTGGCAACCTAAAGCGAGGTCTTTTACAGGTGTCAGAGGCATGATGATGCTAACACTGACTACTGCTAAAGAATTAGGCATTGTATCTAGGCTCGATCCAGAACAAAGTATCAAAGGCGGTGCAAAGTACCTAACTAATCTGCTTAAACGTATCCCAGATCGCATTACTCAACCTGACCGCTTATGGTTTGCACTCGCATCGTACAATGTAGGTTTAGGACATTTAGAAGATGCTCGTGTATTAACAGAGCGCCAAGGCGCTAACCCTGACATGTGGGTTGATGTAAAAATAAGATTGTTGCAGTTAAGACAGAAAAAATACTATAAAACAACTCGATATGGCTATGCCCGTGGCAATGAAGCTGTTGCCTATGTGGATAACATTAGGCGTTACTACGACACTCTCGTTTGGTTAGACGAACAACAACCGCAAATCTTAAAGCCAGAAATTGTCCCGGATGACATATCTGCAAAAGACGACTCAGAGGTAGCTGACTAGGTTAGCCTCTTATTATGATTTGCTATCCGCATAGCCTGTGTAAACATAACCAGTTTTACAAAACGTAGTTTCTGCAATTTCACAAGCGTCGATAGTATTGTCTAGATGATATTCATCTACATGATATTCATCTACATTAAGAGTTTGTATTGATCACCTAATCAAACAAACTGTCCAATGCATCTAAATCTAAAACAATGCTCTCTTTCCCATTTCGGGTAATAGTCACAGTCAACAAATTAACTGTCACATGGAACCAATGGTTAAACATCGCGTCTATAAAACAACATCACTGGGTTCGAAGCTATATCAATTATTGTAATTATCGTTTTAGCTTAGTTAAATCAAAGAAAATTATTGGGCAGTAACTACAGAGGTTACAATTAAGTCAAAATCAGGTACCGCATGGTTTGAATTAATAGGTCTAAAAAGTTTAATTGTCATAAATTTTTAACAGAGTTAGTTTATATTAATGGAACTTTAATACGTATAGATATGTATAAGTACGTAAATAAACAGGAATTATAATGAAAAAACGGCCCACCATCACTAGCAGGAATCGCTTAGGCAGCAACAACAGAAGACGTCAGCTACTTAAACGAGTGCATCAAAAAGTGGCATCACGTCGCCAGCATTTCCAAATAATAGAGGCGACTGAAGAATTAGCAGTGGCCGGCTAATATAGTTTATTTGCCTTCCTTCTTTAATTGTTTCTTTTGTTCCCTGCGCAATTTGAAAAACGCTGATAGTTTATCACCACATTGTTGAGCCAGTACGCCACGTTTCACTTCAACACGATGATTCATTCGAGGGTCGCCAACTAAATCGAGTAAACTTCCAACTGCACCGGTTTTAAAATCTGCAGCTCCAAATACTAATCGTTGAATACGACTGTGGACTAATAAACCAGCACACATGGAACATGGTTCAAGGGTCACGTAAAGGCAACTGTCAACTAACCGGTAATTCTCTAGACTTTTCCCTGCTTCACGAATAGCCATCATTTCTGCGTGGGCGGAAGGATCGTGCAAGCGAATAGATTGATTCCAGCCTTCTCCGATAATCTTATTATCTTTGACCAACACTGCCCCCACAGGGATCTCGCCTTGCTGCTGTGCGTTATCAGATAAAGATAAGGCATAGCGCATCCAATACTCATCTTGTTCAATACTCAATGGTTTTATTTCTCTACTTTTGGTTAATTACATCACTCAATTGGCCATTTTCGCCAAAAATAAAATTAAAGCCCGGCTAATAAATCCTAACTATATGATATATATAACTTTATAATTATGGTCAATTATTTGCTTTGTAATTGGCATAAGCTTAAACTTTTTATAAAACGTGACAAGGTAAACGGGATAAAACATGAATATCACAGCAGTATTAATAGTCGCAATAGTATGTTGGGCAATAGTCAAGCTAGTCAATGGTCCAAAAGGTAAGAAAAAAGATAAAAAAGAGGCCGACCAAATCAACCTAGCAAATAGTCTTGAACGTGATATGGCTGTTATGCGTGAACGCATCGAAACCTTAGAAAAAATTGTGACCGATGAAAAATATGACCTTAATCGTCAATTCGATGACTTGAAAACAGATAAGGTAGCCTAGGGTATAAAAGGCATTGAAGATTGAAGTTTAAATTTGGCTTATAAACCCCTTATTCATTGTTTTACTGTTTTGCCGTCAATGTTGAACCAAAGACGCATAAAGCCCACTTTTAAGTAGGCTTTTTAATGTGATTGAATAGATGAATTAACTCACAGCAGATGCCGAATACCTCCTTGTTGCCGCGGTTATTCTTGCTTTAATTTTATCCATACACTACGTTATCTGTGATGAATCGACCTATGTGCAGTAACTGGCTATTTCCTGGAAAATGCGTACTTATAGGATATAAGAAGTGAAAAAATAATATTACGACTCGCCTTAATAATGACTCTGCTTAGCTTAACAAATTTTGTTATGGCCGATGAGTGGAGCAAAGAACAAACAGCAGCTTGGTCCTTAGCCACTTAGTCACTTAGCCACTTAGTCATGGCAGAATGAAGTAGCTGGAAATCGAAAATGGCCAGCCAATTATATTCATGAAAACTTGGTGTCATGGGGCGCATCTTGGCCCCAACCTAGAAACAGTGCGTCCGTTACTAAGTGGTCAAGGTTCGACCAACAAACGGGTAAGACTCTTATCTATGAGTTATTTCCTGTTGCAGTAGTGGTGGTTGGGGATACCGCTGTTATCAATTACAACTCGGTAACAGTGGCTGAGAACTATGAGATGAAGCGCAAGCGTTCGACCACGGGTTTGATTGAGACATTGGTACACGATGGTAAAACCTAGAAATTTTCTGTCCCTGACTAGCTTTGAAATCAAGTCTGCCGAGTAACTCACCCAAGAGAGCAGCGGGATAAAACTTTCAGTAATCAAATTTAAAGGTGACCTAGTTCCGATCTTTTAAGTTTGATTTAAAAATTAACTCCCACCATTAACTATGTAATCTATGGCTGCGACTTTCTCAAAGATCAAACGAATAAATAACTGTCTCCGATATAAATTAAAGCAACACTTCAATCGATCATTTGTCATAATTAACTGCCCGCTCCGATTAAAACAAAGGCTGAAATTAGCCTAGCTACATTAATTGATTTGGACTTGGTTCGTATTGTGGTAAAAAGCCCAATACGTGACTATCAATTTATTGCAATAACAACCTGTTGCTTCTAAAGGGATCATTGCTCTCAAATTAGCTTTGCTATCAAGGTAAGGCTCAAACGTGTTGTTTCCCGAAAAGCAGCCAATGCCTGTTGAGTATGGCCCTAAGTAGGCCAAGTTTCCTTCATCGTCAAATATCGCAATAGCAGGAGTTCTGTTAAATATATCATTCAATCTGGGAATATCTTCAATATTGACTGTCATATTTGTTTTGCCAACATTAGTAGCTTGGTGTTTCACTTCATGGATATGACGAATGGCAACGAGTTGGTAAAGGCAACTATCCTCACTTACGAAGTGGACCAAAGTTTGAGCTAATGAGGTATCTATAGCAGCGGAAATTAATAAAGAAAAATCACTCTCAAATTTAGGTTGGGTATATATGCGATATAATGCGCCTGAAAGATCAAAAGACACCTCAGTAGATTTACTCGCAAAAAAAGCCCAACGATGACGCTTATTACCCATAAGGATATCACCACCACCATTAGGACTTGTTTTATTTTAAGCTGCACTATGCTCACGTTTTACTATGCTTCAAATTTTCCAAGTAAGTGGTGCAGGCCACCCACCTCTTTTTGTAAATCCATCAGTTTGATCAGAAATACTCTTAATAGCAGTCATCGCCACATCAATCTCATTACACATTTTAGATAGTTTTCTATTGTTTGAGCTGCTTTATCAATGTCTAACTTTAAACTTTTGCATCGTCGGAATTATTATCAATAATCCCTTTTGCTTTTAATGAGCCTAACCCAGCCTCTTTGCTTAGAGAATCAATATCCACTTCACTTTTTGCAACATCAGCATTTGCGAGACTAACCTGCTCTAACGCTAGAGTAATATGCTCAACTTCATTCTGATTTTCCTTAGCCATATTCATCGAATCGACTGAACTCTTTGACAAACTATCAGACAATTTTTTTGTGTTGTCACTACCCAACTTTACAACCGTAACAATGAACGCAGCGAAGAAAATAACCAGTTAAAGTCATCAATGGCCTTACTATCGCCAATCACCGGATGAGTAATGATAATTTTATCTTTGGGTGAAAAATATCTTTTCTAGCGGTTATTGTTGGGATTATGTTTGCTAATTGCTTTATTTCTATTCTCATTTGATACATATTTAAGTTCAACAATCCATTTTATGTGAACGCAAATCACTTCTGTCCAATATAAAAATGGATAAGCTAGTAATACAGCCCCTATAAGTAGAAGGTAAAAATGCATAGAATAATCATATTATTATCAATCTCTTTTGTTTTTCTCTGTGCTTGTGAGAGAAGTGAAATATCTGACACAAAACCGCTTGTTTCGGATACACAGGTTGTAAGTCAAACTAATAGAGTCACTGCTGAAACGATTATTCAAGCTGACTCTTCTGGGTGGTTGTCACATGGACGCACATACTCAGAACAGCGGCATTCACCGCTGAACGAAATAAGCACTGAGACCGTTTCAGATCTTGGTTTGTTTTGGTCATTTGATCTTGGCACAAGTCGAGGTATTGAAGTAACGCCAATCGTGCATGACGGCATTATGTATGTCACATCAACCTGGAATATCGTACATGCCATCGACGCCAGAACGGGCAAGCAGTTATGGCGGTTTGATCCAGTCGTGGATAAAGAACAAGCAAGTAAGGGCTGTTGTGACGCCGTAAATAGAGGTGTAGCTATTTGGGGTGACGCAGTATATACCGCTACTATTGACGGCCGCTTAATTTCACTCAATGCAAAAACGGGGCTTAAGAATTGGGATATCAATACCATTGATAAATCTTACCCTTACACCATTACCGGCGCACCAAGAGTTGTCAAAGGTAAGGTAATCATTGGTAATGGGGGGGCAGAACTTGGAGTACGGGGTTATATATCCGCTTATGATGCGATTACCGGCGAGCAAGTTTGGCGCTTTTTCACCGTACCAGGAAACCCAGCCGATGGCTTTGAAAATGAAACCATGGAAATGGCAGCAAAAACTTGGACTGGCGAATACTGGGCTGCCGGAGGCGGTGGCACCGCTTGGGATTCGATGGCATACGATCCTGAACTAGACTTGTTATATGTTGGGGTAGGAAATGGTACTCCATGGAACCAAGCTATTCGAAGCCCTGATGGCGGCGACAACTTGTTCTTGTCATCTATTGTTGCGGTGCGCCCCGATACTGGCGAATACGTGTGGCATTATCAAACGACACCCGGTGAAACTTGGGATTACACGGCAACGCAGCATATGATATTGGCGGATTTAAATATTGCTGATAGAAACCGTAAAGTCATCATGCAAGCACCTAAGAACGGTTTCTTTTATGTTATTGACCGTGCAACGGGTGCGTTTATTTCTGCGAAAAACTTTGTGCCCGTAACCTGGGCTACCCATATAGACCAAACCACGGGGCGTCCCGTTGAAACGGAGGGGGCACGTTATGTGGGTAAAGCACCTGCGTTACAATTGCCTGGACCGCTTGGTGCTCATAATTGGCATCCTATGTCATATAGTCCAGATACAGGCTTAGTATATATTCCTGCCCAGGAAGCACCGCATGTTTATGCAAACCAAACGGATTACAAAAGAACCAACGGTTTTTGGAATACCGGCACAGAGCTTAGTGCTGCCGCATTGCCCACTGATAAAGCAACGTTCAAAGCATTAAAAGCGATGGTAAAAGGCCGTTTGTTAGCTTGGGATCCGGTCACACAAAAGCCAGCCTGGTCTTTTGAACATGGCGGTCCTTGGAATGGTGGGGTGTTATCCACATCTGGAAACCTAGTTTTTCAAGGGACAGCTGATGCACATTTTGCCGCTTATGATGCCCTTACGGGTATACGTAAATGGCGTTTTTATACACAAACAGGGGTGGTAGCAGCACCTATTACCTATGAGTTGGACGGTGAACAATTTATAGCGATTGCTTCTGGTTGGGGCGGTTCTTATGTCTTGAGTGGGGGTGGTGTTTTCCCAACTGGTAGCAAAGCTAATGTAGGCCGAGTAATGGTCTTCAAACTTGGAGCAAAAGCCGCCTTACCAAAGTTACCCGATACTAACTTTGTATTACCAGATCTGCCTAAGTTACTTGATGTATCTGAAGCAACCCTCGCAATGGGCAATCGTGCCTACAACAACAATTGTCTGGTGTGCCATGGCTTTCAAGCTTACTCTTCAGGCCTCATTCCAAACTTACGTTATTCTGCTATAACTAGCAGCCAGCAGGCTTGGAATAGTGTGGTGGTCGGTGGCGGACTTGCAGAACAAGGTATGCCAAACTTCGGCAAGATAATTGATGATGATACCGCAGAGGCAATAAGAGCATATGTTATTTCTGAGGCAAACAGTGAGCGCAGTCAGGAGTTCTACCAAACTGTCGAAAACTAACCCTTTTAAAGCGAGTCAGCCATAAAAAGTTAAGACTAGACCCAGGTGCTAAGCATTGAGGTTTATGCAGCGCTGCAAAGGGTCTAGTTTATTTTTCTAATATGAGCACATGCATACATACTAAGTAGCTTGTTTTGTTCATCTTTGGATAGGTTGACTAATCTAGCTTGTAAATAATGAATAGCGGCTTGTGTATAATGGTCTGACTCGGCAACATGTTTACCTAAAGCTTTATCATTGCTGTTGAGCATCTCTGCGGCGACCGGCCCAGTAGAAAAAGAGTCGTAGCCTTGTAATATTTGCTGATCGATGTGTGCAGCTACTTCTTTTGCGTTACTAAACTCAGATGCGAGAACCTCACCAAAATGAATATGCACCCTGCCCTTTTGACCGGTAATGCCGTTGACAATGCTTCTAACGTCTTCATTATCAGGCTTGTCATAACTACCTTCACGTTCGACTTCTTGTAATTCTTTGGCTTTATTGATGTCGCAGGGATCAAACTCATAGGATATAGCCACAGGCACAATGCGTAAGCTTCGAATGTATTGTGAAAACTCAACTTCTTTAGATTTATTTAATGCCAACATCGACAGAATAGCAGGATTGGTGATGTCATTACCGTCTTTTGCTCGTCCTTCCCTTTGTGCTATCCAAATATGCTGCTGCTCAGTATTTAGAGAGAGTTCAATATATTCACTTAATAGTTTGGCCGCCGACAGTTTATCTCGTCTGTCAGTAGCTGAACGCTTAACAATAAAACACTTATTTAGCCTGATAAGGTCAGCTACCCATTCTTTTTTAAGTAAGTTATCACCTACCGCAATCCGCACAGTATCTTGTCCATTTATGTGTAATGCCCAGTTCACAAAAGCAGGGTCTAAGGCAATATCACGATGATTGCTCATAAACAAACAGGCTTGAGATAAATCTAATCGGTCTAATCCACTCACAGTAAAAGATTCTGTAGTAGTGTTAATCATTCTCTCCATATAAGGTTCAACTAAGCGTTGAAAATCTCTATGTGTAGTGACCTTGGTGATTTGTTTAATAATGTAATGACGGGTAAAAAAACCTAGAGGTGGACGCATAAATCGAGGCCAAGCACTAAATTTGAAAGCGACGATGCTCTCGATAAATTCTTTATTATTAAAAAGTTTGGGTAAAACCACACATAAATCTGCGTCGTCAAAGGGCCGAATGGAGTCAAATTTAGAGGGCATATTATTTTTATTGTCTCTACTGTAAAACAGGCGGCATATTTTGCCGTTTAACTTGCCAACGGGCAAACTGTTTAGTGATGGTCTGCGCAGTAAACACGCTTTTTACTCTCAAGCCGATTAAAAACAATTTAGTCTTCATCTAATTGTAAAGCTTTCCAGTTTACTTCCACTTGCTCATGTTGACCGGCCACAAATGCAGATTCACCACTCAAGGTGACTGACAAGTCCATAGTGCGAGCAAGCAAACCACTTAACGCTTGAACCTCTTGCCAATCAAAACTGAGTACATTCACCGGCAAGGTACTAAATTGTGCTTGTGATTGTTTCCACCAGGCAGAGGATTTTGAATTAAAACTGTAAACATAAGTTTGTTTTGCCAAACGACAGCTTTTTTTGATCCTTTCAAAACTAGGTTCACCAACATCGACCCAAAGATATAGCTGATCATCTAGACCTCGCAACCAAATATCGGGCTCATCAATTGCGCTTAAACCTTTTGTAAAAGCCATCAAGTTTTCGAGGTCTTGATAAGCATGCAAACAAAACACTAATACTCGCACCATCATTCGTTCTTTGGTTTCTGATGGGTGTAAAGCAACCGTTAAGTTAAGGGAATCAAAATAGTCATGATTGAGATCAGATACAGATAACTTGAATTTATATATGGTTGGCTTTAAAGCCATAGGAACATCCAAAATATTAAGGCATACGTGTGAGGCAGCCGATTAAGATAATTTCATTTCAATTAACGTGGTTTTAAAACCTAGCTTTTCGTAGGCTTTCAGTGCTGAATTATTGTCAGCATAAGCTTCAAGATAAAAATCCTTCATGCCTTGAGATTTTCCCCAATTGATTAACGCTTGGATAATCAATTGATTGATACCTCGCCCTCTGTGAGTGGGTGCAACATACATAAATCCAAGATAAGCATGAAACTCATGGGTTAAATGTGCTTTTGATTTTTTGATTCGAGCATAGCCGGACCCTACAATCACCCCATTCTCTTCAGCTACCATTACGCTGGAGCTTTCACCATCAATTAACGCCCCAATATCGTAATAGCAAATATATTCAGACTTTAAATAATCATTAAAAGATCGCTCCGTTGCGATAATGCCTTGCTCAAATCCTCGCAATATTGGCAAATCTACTGACACAGCTGCTCTTATTAATAGGTTACTCATTGGGCGTTTTCGCCTTCTTGATTTAGTGGATTAATGACTGGTTTATTCCCACTCAATGGTAGCTGGCGGTTTACCTGAAATGTCATAAACCACACGGGAAATACCATCAATTTCATTGATTATACGATTCGATACTTTGCCTAAGAAATCATAAGGTAAGTGTGCCCAATGCGCGGTCATGAAATCGATGGTTTCTACCGCTCTTAATGACACTACCCAATCATACTTGCGAACGTCACCCATCACACCGACAGATTTAACTGGCAAAAATACGGTAAAAGCTTGGCTGACTTTTTGATACAAGTCAGCCGCGTGTAATTCATCAATAAAAATCGCATCAGCGCGACGTAACAAATCACAATATTCCTTTTTCACTTCACCTAAAACCCGCACACCTAAACCTGGCCCTGGGAAAGGATGGCGATATAACATGTCGTACGGTAAACCCAGCTCCAAACCAATTTTGCGCACTTCATCTTTGAAAAGTTCTCGCAATGGTTCTACTAAACCCATCTTCATATTAGCAGGCAAGCCACCAACATTGTGGTGCGATTTAATCACATGTGCTTTACCAGTTGCAGAAGCTGCAGACTCAATAACATCAGGATAAATAGTGCCTTGTGCCAGCCACTTAGCATTCACTAATTTTTTAGACTCTTCATCGAACACTTCAACAAAGATACGTCCAATGATTTTGCGTTTAGCCTCAGGCTCAGAAGTTCCAGCTAAGGCGTCGAGAAATCTATCTTCAGCTTGAATTTTGCGAATATTCAGCCCAAAGTGATTGCCAAACATATCCATCACTTGTTGCCCTTCATTAAGACGCAACAACCCGTTATCCACAAACACACAAGTCAGATTTTCACCAATAGCGCGATGTAACAGCATAGCCACGACAGAAGAATCGACACCGCCGGATAGACCGAGAATAACTTGGTCATCACCAATTTGCTGTTTCATTTTCTGTATTGCATTTTCGATGATAGCCGCAGGTGTCCATAACTTTTCGCAACCACATATTTCTAATACAAAATGCGATAAAATCCTTTCACCTTGGCGAGTGTGAGTCACTTCAGGGTGAAATTGAACCCCATAAAATTGTTTGTCTTTATTAACAAAAGCTGCAAATGGGCAGCTATCAGTTTTGGCTGTTGTCACAAACCCCGGAGGTGCGGCGCTTACCTTGTCACCATGACTCATCCAAACATCAAGCAGGGCATTACCGTTGGCACCTACATGGTCTTCAATGTTGTTCAATAAAGCCATATCACTGATCACTTCGACCTGTGCATAGCCGAATTCACGTTTATTTGAACCTTGTACCGAGCCGCCAAGCTGCTCAGCCATCACTTGCATACCATAACAAATTCCCAATACAGGCACGCCTGCTTGATACACATATTCAGGTGCTCTTGGTGAATTTTCAGCATGCACAGACTCTGGACCACCCGATAAAATAATACCGTTGGGGTTAAACTCGCGGATCTGCTCTTCGCTGACATCCCATGCCCAAAGCTCACAATAAACACCAATTTCTCTGACACGGCGGGCAATCAACTGGGTATATTGCGATCCAAAATCGAGGATCAAAATACGTTGGTCATGGATATCTAAGCTCATTTGGGTACTCTTTTAAAAAATAGAATATGAACGCTACTTGATCCACAAACAACGTTCATTGGAAATAACAGAAACTAACCTAACCGATAGTTTGGTGCTTCTTTAGTAATACTCACATCATGCACATGGGACTCTCCCATACCAGCAGATGTCACTTTCACAAACTGTGGTTTAGTTCGCAACTCTTCAATAGTAGCGCAACCTGTTAATCCCATTGCTGAACGTAAACCACCCATTTGTTGGTGAATAATATTTGAGATAGGTCCTTTGTAAGCAACACGGCCTTCGATACCTTCAGGCACTAATTTCTCTGCACTCTTACTATCCTGGAAATACCTATCAGAAGAGCCGTTATTTTGGTCCATAGCACCTAAAGAACCCATACCACGGTAGGATTTGTAATAACGACCTTGATATAATTCAACTTCGCCAGGCGCTTCTTCTGTTCCTGCCAGCAAACTACCGACCATCACTGAACTAGCTCCTGCGGCTAAAGCTTTTGCAATATCACCAGAAAAACGAATTCCGCCATCAGCAATCACTGGCACATCGGTGCCTTTAAGAGCCTCAACCGCATCTGATACCGCAGTAATTTGCGGAACGCCACATCCTGTAACAATACGGGTGGTACAAATTGACCCAGGGCCAATTCCAACTTTAACCGCATCGACACCCGCATCAGCTAGGGCTTTTGCCCCTTCACCTGTAGCAACATTTCCAGCAATTAGCTGCACGTCTGGGTAATCTTGACGGACCTTCCTGACTCGATCGATGACACCTTGTGAATGACCGTGGGAAGTATCAATCAGTAATACGTCAACACCTGCTTCAATTAAAGCCTTAATACGTTCATCGGTTCCAGGTCCCACACTGACCGCAGCACCTACCCGTAAGCGGCCTAATTCGTCTTTACAAGCGTTAGGTTTGCTTTCTGCTTTTTGGAAATCTTTAACGGTAATCATGCCTTTCAATTTGAAAGAATCGTCTACGACTAGAATTTTTTCTATGCGGGACTCATGCATTAACTCAAGCACTTGATCAGAGGGGGCTCCCTCTTTAACTGTAACCAAGTCATTTTTCTTAGTCATAACACTAGAAATAGGTTGCTCTAAGCTTTTTTCAAAACGTAAATCACGACCAGTCACTATACCGATTAAGTTGTTATCTTTATCCACAACTGGGAAACCAGAAAAACCGTGCCTTTTACTCAAGGCATTAATTTCAGCAATCGTAGCTGTGGGTAAAACTGTAACGGGATCAGACACCACGCCACTTTCGTATTTTTTTACAGTGCGAACATGTTCAGCCTGTTGTTGTGGCGTCATGTTTTTATGAATAAATCCAATACCGCCTTCTTGTGCCAATGCAATAGCTAAACGCGCTTCAGAAACGGTGTCCATTGCGGCAGAAACTAGGGGTATATTTAAGCTAACACCGCGAGTTAATCTTGTTTTAAGATTGGCGGTATGGGGGAGAACAGTTGAGTGCCCGGGTACTAACAAAACATCATCAAAAGTCAGGGCTTCTTTAGCGATCCTTAACATGCAATATCACCTATAAATGCGGATTTAATTGCGGCATAATTCTAGCGGTTTTAGGCATATCAGTCTAGATATATATCAGAATTGGCAGTAAATCAGGTAAACTTATTAATAATGTTTTATTAGAGAACCCTGCAATCAATGTTTACTGTCCAAACCTCAGCAAAAAACATCCTTACTGTTAGCAAACTCAATCGCTTAGCACGCTCGGTTTTAGAATCAGAAATTGGTCAAATTTGGCTTTCAGCTGAAATTTCAAATTTTGTTGCGGCTAGCTCTGGTCATTGGTATTTCACTCTGAAAGATGATCGTGCGCAAGTCAAAGGAGCTATGTTTAAAGGTGCAAACCGCAAAGTGCATCAAAAGCCTAAAGAAGGTGACAAAGTTTTAGTAAAAGCAAACATCAGCTTGTATGAGCCCAGAGGTGATTACCAAATCATCGTTGAGCATATGGAGCCAGAAGGAGAAGGGCAACTTAAACAACAATTCGAAATGTTGAAACGGCAATTGGCCTCAGAAGGTATATTTGCACAAGATTATAAAAAGCCAATTCCCGAAACTGTACTAAAGGTAGGTATTGTCACCTCACCCACGGGCGCCGCTTTACATGATATTTTGACCGTTCTACAACGCCGTAATCCTTCCATAGAGGTGATTATTTATCCTAGTCAAGTTCAGGGCGATATCGCAGTCTCTCTTATTTGTGCGGCGATTACACAAGCTAACATCAGGAAAGAGGTAGATGTATTAATTGTTGGCAGAGGTGGTGGCTCTTTAGAAGATCTCTGGTGCTTTAACAGTGAACAAGTGGCCAGAACAATATTCGCCTCTTCAATTCCCATAATCAGTGCTGTGGGTCACGAAATAGATGTGAGCATTGCGGATTTTGTAGCAGACATGCGTGCCCCAACACCTTCAGCAGCCGCCGAGCTGGTCAGCCAAGATCAGTCAACTTTGCACAATAAAACCCTAGTCCTACAAGACAAGCTAATTAAAGCCTTTAGTCGTTTGCAACAAGTACGACTTCATCAACATCAGGCTATAAATCAACGATTACTGCAAAATCACCCACAAAAGCAACTAGAACAAAAGAGTCAGTATGTCGATCAACTACAAGCTACGTTGCAATCTGCATTCAGACAAAAACTGACTCAGGCAAAACAACAACAACAGCATATACATAGTCGCCTTTCTTTATCTTCGCCCCAAAAACTGCTGCAACGTCATCAAATAAGACTGCAGGAGCTGCAAACTAAACTACAAAGAAGTTGCCAAAAGTTAGTAGAAAACAAAAAGCAAAAGTTACTTAATAATATGCATCTATTAGACACAGTAAGCCCATTAGCCACATTGGCAAGGGGTTACAGCATTAGTTTTAAGCAGGGAAAAATAGTTAAAACCACTCAACAAGTTCAAATTGGCGATGTCTTAGTGACTCGTTTAGAAGACGGAGAGGTATACAGCGAAATCAATCAGATAAAGTAGTCACTAACTTGAGTATGTTTATTTTGTGGGTATCTTAATAAGTTCGCACTTAACTACAACCTATCTAAAACGTAAATACCAAGTTAATTTAAGTTTGTTTTTTATACAAATTTTGTTGGGAAACAGGTATCGTTTATTGTAAATTAATCGAATTATTTATAGCAATTAATAAAGAGTTCACTAATTAAATGAACGATGGCTACAATAAGTCAATATCTGATAAACAAATGCAGCGTGCTATTGTTTTAGTCGTCGATGATGATCTAGCAACCACATATTTTAGTGCAAGCTTTAACACCTTTTTAGCGCACGTTTTCTGCATTATCAGGAGAAGATGCTATCGGATTTTGCGCCTCTCATGCACCTGACCTAGTTATTCTCGACCTACATATGCCTGTTTTAAACGGATTACTAACCTGTAAAATGCTAAAAGTCATACCTAGTATGCTTAATTTTCCCATAGTATTTTCGACCGCTGATACTTCCACTGAGCAAGAAATTAAATGCTGGGATGCAGGTGCCACTGACTTTGTTAGTAAGCCCATCGTTGTCCAAACTCTTGTCAAACGGATTCGGGCGCATGTTATAGCTAAAATACAAAATGTATCTTATTGAAACATGGTATTCATTGATCCTCAAACTGGCTTGAACAACAGACTGCTTTTAAATGACTATTACCAAAAACAGGTGGCCTTGGCAAAAAGAAATGACGCGCCATTATCCCTTGTCATGTTTGAGTAAAAAGTTACACATTGTTTGACGGACAACCAACATCACCAATAACAATAAACCATTTAAAAGTATTGTCTCAGATAATATCGACAGAATTGAGTCATCCAACCGACACATTGACAAGATACAGTGATAACGAGTTTGCGATTCTGTTACCCGACACCTATATATTTGGTGCCAAATATATTATTCAAAAAGTACTGACTTTGGTTGCAGATTTTAAAAGCAAAGATGATTTAACATTTGAAAAAATAGATATCACTGCTGGAATGGCTTCACTCGAAGTCTTACAGAAAAATACGAATTTAATCGAACTTATAGGAAAAACCTAGCACAAAACAATCTAATAATGCCATTATATTGCGTTACTATATTAACTAAAGTAACGCCCACCTAATATTTCGTTTTGCACTACTAAACAATTATTTTCAATATACTAATTATAATCAGTGATGTTATTTAGCATTTTTGTGCAAACGCATAAGTTGTCTACGTTTACGACGTTGTGAATCGTTTAGACTGCTGTGGTCTGTTTGGAAAGGGTTGACGCTCTCTCTGAATTCAATTTTGATTGGTGTGCCCATGACTTTTAATGATTTACGGAAATAATTCATTAAATATCGTTTATACGAATCTGGTAAATCTTTTAGCTGATTACCGTGGATAACGATAAGTGGAGGATTGTATCCACCAGCATGAGCATATTTCATTTTGACACGACGACCACGAACCACAGGAGGCTGATGGTCCTCTTGGGCCATATCCATGATACGCGTCAACATAGATGTATTGACCCGTTTAGTTGCTGAGGCGTAGGCTTCTTGAACTGATTCAAATAAATGCCCAACTCCCGTGCCGTGTAAAGCTGAAATAAAGTGTAAACGGGCAAAATCTATAAAACCTAAACGTCGGTCTAAATCACGTTTGATTTCTTCTTTAACGGTTTTATCTAGACCATCCCATTTATTTACTGCTACAACTAACGAACGACCAGCATTAAGAATAAAACCTAACAAACTCAAGTCTTGATCCGTAATACCTTCCTGAGCGTCAACGACAAATAACACCACATTCGATTCTTCAATCGCTTGTAACGTTTTTACAATGGAAAACTTTTCCACTGCTTCCGAGATGTTTCGGCGTCTTCTGACCCCAGCTGTATCGATCAGAATATATTCTCTGTCGTCACGTTCCATAGGAATAAAAATACTATCCCGAGTCGTACCAGGTTCGTCAAAGACCACAACACGCTCTTCGCCTAAGATACGATTGGTTAGAGTAGACTTACCCACATTGGGCTTACCCACTATCGCTAATTTTATCGGCAGAGCTTGCAATCTAGCTAGTTGCTCATCGGCGTCAATCTCTTGAAGCTCTTCTTCACTATCTTCAGGAATGTGCATATCAGGAAATTCTGTAGCAATGGGGGCTAAAGCATTTTGCAACAATTGGGTTACACCTCTGCCGTGAGCAGCAGCTATTTGATTCACATCCCCCAAACCTAAGGCAAAAAAGTCTGCGCTTTCACTATCGCCATCAATCCCATCAACTTTATTGGCAACCACATAAACAGGCTTTTCTTGTCTGCGAAGATGTTCAGCAATACCTTGGTCGGCAGCGGTCATACCAGTACGGGCATCAACTAAAAACAATACTACGTCAGCTTCTATGATCGCCAACAGAGATTGTTCCGCCATTACCACATCGATGCCTTGCTCGTCGCCACTGATACCTCCAGTATCGACCACAATAAACTGTAGACCTTCATATTTGGCTTGCCCGTATTTTCTATCCCGAGTTAGGCCGGGAAAATCAGCCACCAAGGCATCACGTGTGCGAGTTAGACGATTAAATAAGGTCGATTTTCCAACGTTTGGGCGGCCAACTAAGGCAACAACGGGTAACATAAATACATATCCTGTAGACAAAAACGGCTTAGAAAAATTCCAAGCCGCTAAAAATTATTAGTGTGATTCTTTATCTAGAATGACACTAAACTTGCTCTATGGCGTCTTAATAGCCACTAATTTACCATCTCGAGTTTGAGTGTATAGAATATCTCCATCCACCACAGGCGAATGATAAATGCCTTCGTCTTCATCATCATCACCCACTTCTAAGCGTGCGACAATTTTACCATCAGCTTGATCAAACCAATGTAAAAAACCAAATTTATCGCCTGCCACTAAATAGTCTCCAACAGGTGTTACCCCGGTTAATAAACGTTGTTTAAGCGCACCTTGACTCCATAACTCAACCCCATTGCGACTATCTAATGCATACACATTACTGTTGACATCAACTAAATATAGCGTACTGCCTGACAATGACAAACGACGAAACGACTTATATTCACGTTTCCAAATAACTCGCCCGGTACGCAATTCAACCGCAGCTAGAGAACCATCGTAAGAGATAACGTAAACATTACCAGCCGCCACTAGAGGCTCACTATCAATGTCTACGATCCTTTCTAACTCGGTAACACCGGTCGCAGCCGAAATAACCTGCTCCCAAGCTGTTTGACCCGTTTCAAGTATATTAACGATCAGTTTGCCAGTGGCAGTGCCTATAATAGCACCACCGTTAACTGCAGTGGGTGAAGATACACCTCGCAATGATAAAGGAGGGACATCAGATTCAGAAGACCAAACTTCTTCGCCAGTATCTGCATTTAAAGCAAATATAAATCCAGACCCAGTGTTGATCAGCACAATACCCGCATCAATCGCAGGTGAAGCTAAAACTTCACCCTTAACCATTGTACTCCACTTTTGTTCGCCAGTATTGGCATCTAGCGCCACAACTTCACCATTCTCAGTGCCAAAAAAGACGGTTTCATACGCAACACTAACACCGCCAGCAATTTTAGCTGAAGAACCATTTAAAAAGAGGTTACTGACACTTGAAGTCAAACCTTCGTTGTCATAAATCGCAAAGTTTTTAGACCAAATCTTTTTACCCGTCGCCTGATCGTAGGCATTGACTTGACCTTGACGGTTCGCTGCAAATACTTTGTCATACGCCACTGCCGGCCTAAGCTTTGAATAGAATGTACCAATCCCGGCACCTAAATTTTCAGACCAAATTTCGGTTGGAGTAAATTGTGCTTCAATAGGCTTCAGTCTACGAATTTCTAACTCTTCTTCTTCGTAAAACAAATCGCTAATTGTTGTACAGCTTGATAACAAAACAGAACTGATTAACAGTATGAATAAAAAAGATTGTTTCACTATTTTCACCTTAGCCATTTGCCGCAATGGCTAAATTATCTAGCTTCATTTTCAAAACTTGGTCACGTTCATTGGTTTCCAATGCAGCACTGTATGCAGCCCTAGCTTTGTCAAATAACTGTTGAGCTAAGTATACGTCCCCCCTAATCTCTTGGCTTTGAGCTATAAATGCTTGGTCTAATACCTTATCTGCACTTGCTAATGCAAGTTCGAACTCACCTTGTTCTATCTGAATACGCGCTAAGCGAAGTTGAGCGATTGACTGAACGGCTGATAACTTGGCATTGCTGACCACAAATTTAAGCTGTTTAACTGCTTCATCTAAGTCTTTGCGTTCGATAGCTTGTTGGGTCATCTCCAATGCCATTAATATGGCATAACCTGTGTCACTATGACTTTCGATAAAAGTTTTGGCTTGACCGAAGCCCGCCTCACCTTTTATTAATTCTTCAGAAGCTTTTTCATAAGCAAAAGAGGCTTGCTCTTTTGCTTCAATTTGTGAGTCGTTATAATAGCGCCATCCTAAAAGTCCACCTAAGCCTAATAACGCACCAATAACTAGGGATAGACCATTTTCTTTCCAAAAGCGTTTAATGGCTTCAACTTGTTGTTCTTCTGTTTCGTACTGTTCCATCATCCATTCCTATTAATGCTTGGCCATCGAAAATTTGATGGCACATAATGTTAATTCAAAAAATTCACACGCATTAGACGTTGAATAGCTTTTGCGTAAAGTGAGTTAATTCGTTAATTGAAATTATTTCTTGTGGTTGTTTTTCTCGCAAGTATTTAATAGCAACTTGCTGAGACGCCATCTCATCCTGACCGATAATAAAGGCAATACTGGCACCACTTTGATCCGCTCGTTTCATTTGTTTCTTGAAATTTCCACCACCACAATGATTCATTAGTTTTATTTGTGGTATGGCATCTCTTAGTGTTTCACTAACCTGCCGAGCATAGAGTTCGACTGATTCATCCATAGCAGTGACATAAATATCGACTACAGAAACTACATTTTTATCTAATTCCAAAGTTTGTAGCATCAACACTAAACGTTCTAATCCCATAGCAAAACCTACGCCCTGAGTGGCTTTACCCCCAAGTTGTTCAACTAAACCATCATACCTTCCACCGGCACAAACTGTTCCTTGGGATCCTAAACTATCGGTGACCCATTCAAAAACAGTACGATTATAATAATCAAGTCCACGCACCAAACTAGGGTTAACTCGATATTGGATGCCGAGGTTGTCTAAACGTTCACATAATCCTTGAAAATGTTTGGCTGATTCTTCATCAAGGCAATCAATCAGTTTTGGCGCATCTTTAACCGCGTGTTGTACTTGTAGGTTTTTACTATCAAGCACCCGCAGTGGGTTGGTGTTCAAGCGTCTTAAACTATCTTCATCTAACTCAGACTCACGAGTCTTCAAAAATGCCACTAGTTGTTCTTTATAAGATACTCTGGCCTCAGCAGAACCAAGAGAATTAATTTCTAGGGTGACGTTTTGGCTAATCCCAAACTTTTTCCATAACCTGGCACTGAGTAATATCACCTCAGCATCGATATCTGGTCCAGCTAAACCAAATACTTCTACGCCGAATTGATGGAACTGCCTGTAACGTCCCTTTTGTGGACGTTCATGGCGGAACATTTGGCCCATATACCAGAGGCGCTGCTGTTGGTTGTATAATAAGCCATGTTCATTTCCAGCACGAACCACACAGGCAGTACCTTCTGGTCGTAACGAAAGACTGTCTGAATTACGATCCTCGAAGGTGTACATTTCTTTTTCAACTATATCGGTCACTTCACCAATAGAGCGCTTGAATAAATCTGTGCTTTCAACGATAGGAGTACGAATTTCTTGATAACCATAACTGGCCACCACTTGGCGAATGGTAGATTCAACGTACTGCCAAAGCCCTGATTCAGTGGGCAAACAATCGTTCATTCCTCGAATAGCCTGAATTTGTTTCGACACTAAAAATAATCTCTGATTTGATAATTAAAAAAGCCTCGCATTATAGGGGCTTTATAGATAAACGTAAAATAATGAAGCTAAAAAAACACATAAAGCTTATGAAATTTAGCTGTGACAATGAGATAATTAATTAAGTTAATGTTTTTATCGCTATCTTGCGGCTTTCATCCAACTGGCTGGCCTTTGCACGGATACGCTTTTCTAGTTGGTCGATTAAATTATCATTAGATAAACGTTCTTTTTGACGTATGCCATCTAAGTAAAAACCACTCATGTTACGTGCGCCTGTTAAACCTAAATCGGATATTTCTGCTTCTCCTGGACCATTAACTACACATCCAATGATAGATACATCCATTGGGGTAAGTATGTCTTCCAATCGCTGCTCTAAGGCATTTACTGTACTAATCACATCGAATTCTTGGCGAGAACAACTTGGACAAGCAATAAGATTTATACCTCTAGAACGAATTCGTAATGACTTTAATATGTCAAATCCAACCTTTATCTCTTCAACAGGATCAGCTGCCAAGGATATTCGAATGGTATCGCCAATGCCTTCTGCCAGTAACATGCCTAAGCCAACGGAGCTTTTAACAGCACCCGCACGAATGCCACCAGCTTCTGTGATCCCTAAATGTAAGGGTTGGTCAATTAGTTTAGCCAGAAGTCGATAAGAGCCTACAGCCAAAAATACGTCTGAAGCTTTAACACTCACCTTAAATTGATCAAAATTAAGTTTATCTAGTATGTCTACGTGACGCATGGCAGATTCAACTAACGCTTCAGCAGTAGGCTCACCGTATTTTTCTTGTATGTCTTTTTCTAAAGAGCCACCATTAACACCAATACGAATCGGAATACCTTTGTCCTTGGCACAATCCACTACAGAACGAACTCGGTCCATACTGCCAATATTGCCAGGGTTAATACGTAAGCAATCCACACCGTATTCTGCCACTTTCAAGGCAATCCGGTAATCAAAATGAATATCCGCGATCAGTGGCACTGTAACTTGCTGTTTGATTAATTTAAACGCTTCTGCCGCATCCATAGTGGGTACAGACACTCTGACTAAATCACCTCCCACAGCTTGAATTCGCTTAATCTGAGCGACTGTTGCTGCCACATCAGTAGTAGGAGTATTCGTCATAGACTGCACTGCAATAGGCGCACCATCACCTATGGGCACATTACCTACATATATACGTTTGGAAGGTCGGCGATTAATAGGTGATTTAGAAAACATAGTAATAATTTTGCTCTAGTTATACGGTCATTTATTCAGATAAGGGTAAATCAAATTTAGCAATACGCCCAGAAGGTAAGAAAGACATATCTATACGTTCACCTGCATAGCGAATTTCCACCACTTCTGGTGCACCTAAAGTTACCACGAATGGTGGAATACCAGTGACAGGCATAACTCTTCCTTTAACTTTAACCCCGTAGGCTATGTCTTCGCCTGTAGCATCAGTCAGATTCATCCAACAATCACCAGAAAATTCAAATATCAACTTAACTGGTGCAACTGTTTCGGTCTCTGTATTTGCGATAGCAGCACTAGACAATACTGCCAAATCAGCGGTATCACTAAAGCTTTCTGAACTAACAGGTTGGTTATCGATAGTTAACTCTTCGATGACCACCGGCTCATCCAAAAAATCACTTTCATTCGTCTGTGAAGATAATAAAAGCTCTGAATCTGAAGTTAACGTTTCTTCGAGTGGCGATGCTTCTTGATTAATCACGTCATCAATAACTGTTTCAGGATAGTTACTCGTAGTGGATGCTGAAGTCTCAGTTGAGCTTTGTTGAAACCACCAAATGACCACTAAGGCAATGATCGCGGCCAAAATCAAATAAGTCACTAACATTAATTTGTCATCATTGGCCTGATTGGCCACTCTACGCGAAAAACTTTGCAGCTTAATAGGTTCTTTTTTCTGAGTACTTAACTTTTCAAAAGCGTTGAGGATCACTGCTTCTTCAACATGAACATATTTTGCATAAAGCTTTAGATACCCTCTGACAAACGTCAACGAAATATTAATATCAAAGTTGTCCTGCTCAATATCTTCAATAAGGGCCTTTTTTAATTTCATTTTGTCGGCAATATCTTGGGTAGATAAATTGGCACGCTCACGAGCCTGTCTTAATATCTGACCAGGCCCTTGCATATCCAACTCTGGTTGCTGTACTTCTTCTTTTTCGATCATAGTTTAGCTTTACTCTACAACGCTTGGGGCAACTAAAAACAACTTCTTACCATCAAAAATAGCCGACTCATCAGCTAAACCATTCCAGTCTATCAGACGTTGCATTTTGATGTTGTAAAGAAGCGAAATCCGATATAAATTCTCACCACTGGATACAATATGAAATTCTGGCGTATTTATAATTTCTGGCTCGACTTGAGTAGATTGCTTAGATGATTGTTCTGCAACCACTTCTCTAGGTTGAGAAATATATGGGACAACTATTTTGACGACTTTTCCATTTGATAACAATTCATTCTTTTCAGGCAGTAACACTGAACTATTAGAAAGATCTTCAGTTTCTTGAGATGCAACTAGTCCTGATACCACTTCAGCTTCTCGGATTAAGAATGGAAGCTTGGCTATTTTATTTAGAACGTCAGGTTCTGGCTGCTGATCAGATAACATTTTTTTGGTCACTGCATCATTTGGATACAATCTTAATAACATATCCGAATAACCTGCTGCGGCAGTTTCATTGCCTGTGCCATGCTCTATTTTCATTGCCATCAACAAGCTTTGAGGACTGATCTGGGCAATTTTTTCATAGCGTCTGAGTATAGCTCTAGCTTCTTGCCACTCTTCTACCTCAACTAGCGAGCGAGCAAGTAAAAACAAACTGTTAGCTCTTCCAGGTTGATGATTAACCGCGTTACGTAAGTATTGAATAGCGTCTTCAGGTTGACCTTGACTTCTACTGCACAAAGCTAAATTTTCGTAAGTCTCAGCACTTGAAATATAACTACTGGTATTCACTGCTTTCAGGAAATACTTTTTGGCCTCTTCATAATCACCATTTTGACATAAAAACGCGCCATAACTATTCGCAATGTTGGCATTTCGGGGATCAAGATCCATAGCATATTGATATGCGTCTTCAGCTTGCTTTAACTCATTCACACTTTGATAATAATAAGCCATAGCAAAATTGGCGTCTGCTGACCTTGGTGCAAATTCTAATGCTTTATCTAAATTATATTTTGCTTGTCTAAAATTTCCGTTTTTAAGATACGTTAAACCCAGAGAAACGCGGGTTTTGGACGCTTTAATTTGATCAAAATTTTGGCCGTAATTTTGGTTACTTTGACTGGTGCACGCGTTGAGCAGCATCAGTCCAATAAATACAATACTGAACATTTTTAGCATAGAGTTCATTAGGACCTGTTTGACATATTGTCGATAAAAAATCTATTGAGTCATTTTGACTGAAATACTCTCGCCCTTTAACTGTTTTTTCAACACTCTTTTGGTGCGATCCACCACTTCACCCACTAATTGTCCACAAGCGGCGTCTATATCCTCACCTCTGGTACGACGAACTACGACTATAAGTCCATATTCCATAAGGACTTTAGCAAAACGATCAATCCTCGAATTACTAGAACATGTGTAAGGCGAGCCTGGATAAGGATTAAACGGAATAAGGTTTATTTTACATGGGGTATCGGCCAATACTTTTGCAAGTGCATGAGCTTGGTCAGTGCTATCGTTAATCCCATTTAACATCACGTACTCTATCGTTACCTTACCTTGGTTGGCGTTCGACTTAGCTAAATATCTTCTAACACTGGCTAAAAACACCTCAATTGGATATTTTTTATTAACGGGTACTAGCACATCACGTAATGCATTATCAGGTGCATGTAATGAAATAGCTAACGCTACGTCTATCTGGTCACCCAACATATCAAGAGCTGGGACAACACCTGAGGTACTTAAAGTTACTCTGCGTTTGGATAAACCAAAAGCAAGATCATCCAACATCAACTCCATGGCAGGTACCACGTTTTTAACATTCAGCAACGGCTCACCCATACCCATCATCACTACATTAGTGATAGGACGTTTGGCAGTATCATTATTCAAACCTATTGTGGTTGCGACTCGCCAAACTTGGCCAATAATTTCAGATACTTTTAGATTACGATTAAATCCCTGTTGCCCCGTAGAACAAAAAGTGCATTCAAGTGCACAACCTACTTGTGATGACACACATAAAGTTGCTCGGTCGCCATCGGGGATCCAAACCGTTTCTACTTCTTGGCCACCCTCTAGCTTCAATGCAAATTTAATGGTGCCGTCAGCAGCAGTCTTTTGATATGCGATTTCTGGTGCTTTGACTTCACATTTGGCTTGAAGTTTTATTCGCAAGGCTTTATTAAGATTGCTCATCTGCTCAAAATCTGCCACGCCTTGTTGGTAGATCCATTTCATGACTTGCTCTGCTCGAAATGGTTTTTCTCCCATTTCATTAAAAAAGGTACGTAAACCTTCTCGAGTTAAATCAAGTAAGTTAATTTTTTTAGGTTGGGCAGATACCACTTCAGTTGACACAATAAACCTCAATACTTAAACGAAACTACTGCTATTTTAACCGATTACACAGTTTTTGCAGCACATATAACAAATAATACAAAAGGGAGCCTGAGCTCCCTTTATCAAAGCTGACTTAAGCTTAACGAGTGCGTGGGCAGATTTCTTCATCACTAAAGAAATAAGCAATTTCACGGGCCGCTGATTCAGGAGCATCTGAACCATGGCAAGCATTCTCATCAATTGAAGCTGCGTAATCAGCACGTAACGTACCAGCTAAAGCATCAGCAGGGTTAGTTGCACCCATTATTTCACGATTTTTCAAAACAGCATTTTCACCTTCTAACACTTGAACCATAACTGGACCAGATGTCATGAAGGATACTAAAGCAGCAAAAAATGGACGTTCGCTATGCTCAGAATAAAAACCCTCTGCTTGCTCTTTACTCAAATGTAGCATTTTAGACGCCACTAATCTTAGGCCAGCAGACTCAAAACGGTTGTAAATAGCACCGATAACATTCTTGGCAACTGCATCAGGCTTAATAATAGAAAAAGTACGTTCTAAGGCCATTTTCTTAACTCCAGTAATAGTAATATTTCGTCTTAATATTTGGTCTTAATATTTGGTCTTAATATTTGGTCCTAATGGACACGTAAATAGACACATAAATAGACACATAAAAGGACACTTAAAATTCGCGCGGATTATATGCAATTAGACACCAAATACCTAGTATAGATTGCATATTATTCTGTTCTCCCTAGAATCAAGGTTGGCGTAATTGTGAGACGAGGTGATCTTGATTAAATTTTTAGTGCTTATTCCTGTTGTGTTGTGTTTAATTTGGTTTATGTATTTGAAGAAAAAGGGCTATAGCATAGGGGACGGAAAGCAAGGGTTTATATATATATTCACTTTTTGTGCTGTGATCGCAATTTTTTACAGCTCTCTGTTATGGATTACTGAATAGGGCTGACGAACTAATAATACTGTTTACCAAAATACACATAATAAAAAAGAGCGATAAACGCTCTTTTTTATTATTAAGAAAACATAAATCAGATTATTGGTAAATCTCGATTTCTGCTTGTGCTTTTAAAGATTCGATCACAGCGCCATACATTATTTGAGACTTGCTCGATGCAAGACGATTTTGTAATGAAGTCAATTGTTGAGCATTAGCTTCACCAGCAGAGTTTACTTGGGTCAGTTGCACTAAAGAAATGTCTCCAGTAACTAAGTCAACAACACTAGTATCTGTAGCAGAAAGCTTGAACAAGGTATCAACAATAGTCTGTGACAAAGCGGGGTCATTGCGGGTTACCGCTTGCTTCTCCTCCCAGCTTAGCTCAAGTGTAGCTAATTTAGGATTGACATCCTCATTATTCGCCAATGCTTCTTTAAGTTCCAAGGCCCAATCTCTAGCAGCCTGTTGAGCCGATTGTGCAGCTAATGTTTGTTGAATTTGTTCTTTAACCTCTTCGATAGTCTTTGTCCGCTCGGGCTCATGCTCGGCAACTCTGACAACTATAATATGATTCCTACCGAGCTCTATCACTTCACTATTTACCGCATCTTCAATTAATTCAAAACTAAAGGCACTTGATAATACGTTAGGGTTAGACACAACATCGGGCGCATTGGCTTGACTGAATAAATCAGTAGTACTTATCGATTTACCGGCTAAGTCTGCAACTTCATCAAGATTTTCAGGTACTTCAAAAGCTACTTCTGACATTCTTTGTCTAATTTCATAAAAGCGCTCTTCTGCTTTTAACGTTTTGACTTTAACAATTATTTCTTGTTTAACGTTTTCAAAAGCATTAACTTGCTCTGACTTAACATCAGTTAACTTAATAATATGATAACCAAACTCACTTTTAACGACGCCACTCACATCATCTTTATTGGCGAGTGAAAAGGCCGCGTCTTCAAATGCAGGATCCATAATACCTTTGCCAAACCAGCCTAAATCACCACCATTTTCAGCACTGAAAGTGTCGCTTGAAAATGTTTTAGCTAGTTCAGAAAAATTCTCACCTGCTTGTATTCTAGCTAGTACTTCTTCAGCCTTAGAAGCAATTGCCTCGTCCTCGTCAGCACTTTCAAACAAAATGTGTGCCGCTTGACGCTCTTCATCAGTACGATAATCAAAAAGGTTTTGTTGATAGTATTCCTCAAGCTCATTGTCCGTGACTTCAATCAAAGACAATAAATCATCTAATACTAATTCAACATAAGACAAACTGACTTTCTGCTGTGTATCAAACTGGCTAATATTGCTTTGATAAAAATCAAAGATTTCATCGTCACTGATGTTAACTTCTTCAACAAATTTAGACGCAGGTATATTCAGATATCTAATGTCACGAGTTTGCTGCTGCATCAGATATGCTGCTTTTGCTTCACCGACTAATGCGAATTCAGTGCCCATTAATGACTCTGAAAGTTGTCTACGCACCATATCAACTCGCATGTAGTCTCTAAAATTATTAGTTTGAAAGCCTGCTTGGCGTAAAAGTGCAAGATAACGGTCATTATTAAATTTTCCATCTATTTGAAATTCTTGCATGCCTACTATTGCTAGCTTGATTTGTTCATCGCTGACTCTCAAACCAAACTCTTGTGCTGCTTGATCAAGCAACTTTTCGCTAATAAGACGGTCTAAAATGCCCTGTCGAAAATTTTGTAGATATGCAGTATCACTCGCTAACGTAGCAAAAGCCTCACCAAATTGAGATTCCATACGTGAACGTTCGTTTTGATAAGCGCGTTCTAATTCATCAAGGCCTATTTCTTCACCATTAACATTAGCTGCGGCTCCAGATGCAGATGAATTAATGTAGCTGCCCACACCTGCAAATACAAAACTTAAAATAACTAATACTAATATCCCCATTGCCCAAGGGCCTTGTGATCCTTCTCTGATTCTTTCCAACATACTAAATTCCAAACTCCAAATGAGCTGTTATTGATAATTACTAAAGACGCCTAATGTAAGTTGTCTTAGTCGCAAGCGCGCGGGATTATATACCAACCGAGTTCATTTATTAATGATTGTTCGCAGTGAATTGAAAAAAATCTGGTGAGCGAATATTTAAGATTAAAAAATGACTGATACAAACTGCACAAAAACAAAAGGCGATGATAAATCATCGCCTTTTGGTATAAATGAACTAAGTGATTAGTTACAAGCGTCTTTTAATGCTTTACCAGCTTTAAACGAAGGCACTTTAGCTGCTGAAATTTGAATAGTCTCACCAGTTTGAGGATTACGACCACTGCGAGCAGCACGTTCGCGCACAGAGAATGTACCGAAACCAACTAATGCAACTTGGTCACCATCTTTAAGTGCTGTAGTTACAGCGCCGGTCAATGCATCTAGTGCGCGACCTGCTGCAGCTTTAGAAATGTCTGCACTTGCAGCGATGGTATCAATAAGATCTGACTTATTCACAATATGAACCCCTTCAATTGTTATTATATTTGCGGCTTGCATTATGCAATGCCGAACGTTTATATCAAGCATGAAACTTTTCTTCAAGCTAAAATATTCACAAATCATTAAATTTCAATGAATCGTCTCAATCCCTTTCGTGACAAGGCCTAAAGAGGATCTGAGTTAAAGGCTACCACAACTATTTAGTTAGGGAAGCCTTTAAATTCAAAAAAAATTAAAAAAACAGGCTTTTATGCTTACTTTTTAACCTTTTTGACTACAACTGGCTGAAATTTATCCGGATGTTCTTGCAAAGCTAATTCTAAGACTTCGTCAATCCACTGCACTGGATGGATGCTTAAATCTCGTTTCACGTTGTCAGGTATCTCTTCTAAGTCGCGTTCATTTTCTTTAGGAATAATCACTGTTTTAATTCCACCGCGATGTGCAGCGAGTAATTTTTCTTTAAGGCCACCTATGGGTAACACTTCTCCCCGAAGAGTAATTTCTCCGGTCATGGCTACATCGCACCTGACAGGGTTACCTGTTAAACTAGAAACTAATGCAGTACACATGGCAATACCAGCGCTAGGTCCATCTTTAGGTGTTGCGCCCTCTGGTACATGCACATGGATGTCTCGTTTTTCATGAAAATCATTATTAATACGCAATTTGTCTGCTCGACTGCGCACTACTGTCATAGCAGTTTGAATAGACTCCTGCATCACATCGCCCAGTGAACCAGTGAAGGTTGTTTTACCTTTGCCTACTACCGATGTGGTCTCTATGGTTAACAGTTCGCCACCAACTTGAGTCCATGCTAGTCCGGTTACCTGCCCAACTTGATTAGACTTATCAGCTTTACCATAATCAAAACGTTGTACACCCAAATATTCATTCAGATTATCTTGATTAACCAGTACTTTAGTAATGTTTTTTCCAAGCAAGATATTCTTAACAGCTTTGCGGCATATTTTAGAAATTTCTCTTTCTAAGTTCCTAACACCTGCTTCACGGGTGTAATATCGAATAATCCCAATAATGGCACTTTCATCAATGACCAATTCGCCATCCTTTAAACCATTTCGGGATATTTGTTTGTCCACTAAGTGTTGAATTGCAATATTCAGCTTTTCATCTTCGGTGTATCCAGATAGACGAATAACTTCCATACGATCCAACAAGGGCCCAGGAATATCCATGCTGTTAGAAGTGGCAACAAACATGACGTCCGATAAATCGTAATCCACTTCAAGATAGTGATCACTAAATTTGTTGTTTTGTTCTGGATCTAATACTTCTAATAACGCAGAAGATGGATCGCCACGCATATCAGATGACATTTTATCTATTTCATCTAGTAAAAACAGTGGATTTTTCACCCCCACTTTAGCCAACTTTTGTACTATTTTGCCAGGCATAGAACCTATATAGGTTCGGCGATGTCCGCGGATCTCAGCTTCATCACGCACTCCTCCTAACGCCATACGTACATACTTTCTTCCTGTAGCCCTAGCGATAGATTGCCCTAAAGAGGTTTTACCCACTCCCGGAGGTCCTACTAAACAAAGGATAGGTCCTTTGAGCTTTTTCACTCGCTGTTGCACCGCAAGATACTCAATAATTCGTTCTTTTACTTTATCTAAACCATAATGGTCAGCATCCAATATTTCATCAGCAAGAGCCAGGTCTTTTTTGACTACGCTTCTTTTCACCCAAGGAACATTCGTTAACCATTCTATGTAGCTACGCACAACGGTTGCTTCTGCAGACATGGGCGACATCATTTTTAATTTAGCTAATTCTCCAGTTGCCTTTTTCTGAGCTTCTTCTGGCATTTTGGCGTCAGTAATTTTTTGCTTCAACGCTTCAAATTCATCAGGTGCTTCGTCAAGTTCACCTAATTCTTTTTGAATGGCCTTCATTTGCTCATTCAAATAGTATTCTCGCTGACTCTTTTCCATTTGTTTTTTAACACGAGTGCGAATTTTTCTTTCAACTTGAAGCAAGTCAATTTCGCTTTCCATCAACGCCATCAGGTATTCTAGACGTTCTGTAATACCCAGCATCTCAAGCACTTTTTGTTTCTCTGACAACTTCAGAGGCATATGCGCAGCCATCGTATCAGCCAAGCGCGCAGCATCTTCAATACCGCTTAACGAGGTCAAGACTTCAGGTGGAATTTTTTTATTAAGTTTGACGTATCCTTCAAACTGAGAAATAGCGGAACGAATTAACACTTCTTGTTCTGATTCTGCTAATTCGGTATCTACTGAGCTTTCAACGTCTGCAATAAAGAAGTCTTCAGTACTGACAAAACTATCAATCTTGCCACGCTGATTACCTTCAACTAATACCTTAACGGTGCCGTCAGGTAACTTCAGTAGCTGTAGTATTGTCGCTATGGTGCCAACTGTGAATATGTCATCTACTTCTGGCTCGTCAACACTGGCATCTTTTTGAGCTACTAAGAAAATCTGTTTATCTTTTTCCATCGCCGCTTCTAAACAACGAATTGATTTTTCACGCCCAACAAATAATGGGATAACCATGTGTGGATATACCACTACATCACGTAACGCCAAAACAGGCATTTCAATGCGATTTTCTCGCTTTTTAGTCATACTTGGTCTCGTATTATGTCGGTTTATATTACATCTATCCCATGTATATGGGGTTAGGCAGTTAAAGTTCAAATAAAATTTTAATCAAAGCGGAATAAAGTGCAGTTATTAGATTGGTGAGCTGTATATTTTTACCATTAAAAAAGGCTCTTTCGAGCCTTTTTAGTACTTATTTATTCTGAAGCAACTTTTTTATCAACACCACTGTCGTAAATCAAAATAGGTTTTGACTCTCCACGAATGACAGTTTCATCGACCACGACTTTACTCACATTTGTCATCGATGGTAGATCATACATAGTGTCTAACAGTACTGCCTCCACTATAGAGCGTAAACCACGAGCACCCGTTTTACGCTGCATAGCTTTTTTAGCTATAGCTTGTAGAGCGTCTTCACGGAACTCAAGTTCAGTATTCTCCATTCCAAACAATGCTGAATATTGTTTGGTTAATGAGTTTTTAGGCTCACGTAAAATTTGAACTAAAGCATCTTCGCTCAGCTCTTCAAGACAAGTCAGTACAGGCAAACGTCCAATGAACTCAGGGATCAACCCATACTTCACTAAGTCTTCAGGCTCGACCTTCTTGAGCCATTCACCTTCTTGAGATTTGTTGCTAGTATTTTTAATTTCTGAAGCAAAACCAATACCCGTACCTGTGTGAGCGCGCTGTTCTATCACTTTATCCAAACCAGCAAAAGCACCGCCACAAATAAATAATATCTTAGAGGTGTCTACCTGTAAAAACTCTTGTTGCGGATGTTTTCTGCCACCCTGAGGAGGAACAGAAGCAACAGTGCCTTCAATTAGTTTAAGAAGCGCTTGCTGAACACCTTCACCAGATACATCTCTGGTAATAGAGGGATTGTCTGATTTACGTGATATTTTGTCTATCTCATCAATGTATACAATACCACGTTGAGCTTTTTCAACGTCATAATCGCATTTTTGTAACAGCTTCTGGATGATATTTTCGACGTCCTCACCTACATAACCGGCTTCGGTTAAGGTCGTTGCATCGGCCATAGTAAATGGTACATCTAACAACCTAGCAAGCGTTTCAGCTAATAAGGTTTTACCACTACCTGTGGGGCCCATAAGCAAAATATTACTCTTACCTAATTCTACACCTTCGTGCACATCACCGTTTCTTAAACGCTTGTAATGATTATATACCGCAACTGAGAGCACTTTTTTGGCGTGCTCTTGGCCTATCACATAATCATCTAGATGAGCATGAATTTCTTTCGGTGTAGGTAAATCGTCTTGTCTCTTTTTGGGCGCGATTTCTTTTATTTCTTCTCGAATAATGTCATTGCACAAATCGACACATTCATCACAAATAAAAACCGACGGGCCAGCAATTAGTTTTCTTACTTCATGTTGGCTTTTACCACAAAACGAACAATACAAAAGTTTGTTGTCGCCATCATTACTTTTTTTATCACTCATTTACAATCTTTCCTATCTTAGACTGACTCTACCTAAAGGTAGTCTAAAAACCACTTGAACGTAGTCTACCCTTGGGTATATCACAGAGTCACTTTATCATTTGTCGCTTTTTGTATCAGCTTGACTGGTATCTGGTCTACTCGACAATACTTGGTCAATTAGCCCATATTCCACGGCGTCGGTTGCACTTAAAAAGTTATCTCTGTCGGTATCTTGCGCAACTTTTTCATACTCTTGTCCAGTATGTTGTGCCATCAAACGATTCATCCTCTCTTTAATAGACAGGATTTCTTTAGCATGAATTTCAAAATCCGACGCTTGTCCTTGGAAACCGCCTAAAGGCTGATGGATCATCACGCGGGAATTAGGTAAACAATAACGTTTGCCCTTTTCGCCTGCAGATAACAAGAATGCGCCCATACTGGCAGCTTGGCCAATACACACAGTGCTAACATTAGGTTTAATAAAGTTCATTGTATCGTAAATAGCCATACCTGCCGTCACTGAACCGCCTGGAGAATTAATATATAAGAAAATATCTTTTTCTGGATTCTCGGCTTCTAAAAATAACAACTGGGCAACGATAAGGTTAGACATATGGTCTTCAACTTGACCGACTAAAAAAATAACATTCTCTTTTAACAAACGAGAATATATATCGTAAGAACGTTCACCTTTGGCAGTTTGCTCTACAACCATTGGAACTAATGCGTTTGTTGGATCAAAATTGGTTTTCATCATAAATTCAAATTCTTCACAAATAAAAATGCTCGGTAGTTACCGAGCATTTAAGCAGTTGCAGGCTAGATAAGTCAAATAACAATAGGCAAATTATGCCTGTTTGTTCATGATCTCATCAAAGGATTTCTTCACTTCTTTAACTTTGGCTTGTTTAAGCAATAATTCAACTGCTTGTTCTTCCATTGCAACATTATTCATTTGTTGCATCAATTCATCATTTGTTTTGTAATACTCAATCACTTCTTTTGGATCTTCGTATGCAGAAGCTGCTGTTTCAATTAGCGCTGCTACTTTGTCAGTATCCACTTTTAGTTCGTTACTTTTAATCACTTCGCCTAATAGCAAACCGATACTTACACGTTTACGAGCGTTTTCTTCAAACAGATCAGCTGGAAGCTCTGGCATGTTGTCAACATTTCCACCCTGTTGCTGGCTGAAACGTTGCTTAGCTTGTTCGCGTAATGCGTCAATCTCTTGGTCAACTAACGCTTTTGGTAAATCAATTTGATTTAATTCAAGTAAACCTGCAATGACTTGCTCTTTTACTGACGCCTTCAATGTTTGATCTAACTCACGTTGCATATTTTTGCGAACTTCAGCATGAAGAGCTTCGATGTTGCCATCTTCAATACCGAAAAGTTTAGCAAATTCTTCGTCAACTTTAGGTAAGTCTAATTGCTCAACTTTTTTGATATTGATAGTAAACTGGGCGACTTTACCCTTTAACTTCTCAGCATGATAATCTTCTGGAAATGTCACATCTGCAATGACTTCATCACCTGTTTTGTTACCTACAATGGGCTTTTCAAAACCAGGAATCATACGATCTTTACCCATCTCTAGGGCGAAATCTTCAGCTTTACCACCATCAAACTCTTCACCATCGATCGTACCGATAAAATCAATTGTAACTTTGTCGTCTTTCTTAGCTTTGCGTTTGACTTCTTTATAATTGGCATGTTGCTTTCGCAAAGTGTCAATCATATTACTTAAGTCTTTGTCTGTTATTTCAACTGCTGGTTTTTCAACTTTAATTTTAGCAATATCTTTCACTTCGACTTCTGGATACACTTCAAAAGCAGCAACATACTCTAAATCTTTGCCATCTTCGTCTGTCTTCATTTCAAAGTTAGGCATACCAGCTGGGGTAATTTTTTCTTGAGTAATAGCTTCATAGAAATTGCGCTGCATCACTTCACCAGCAATTTCCTGACGTACTGCTTGACCATAACGTTTTTTAATAACATTAACAGGCACTTTACCAGGGCGAAAACCATTAATTCTTTGGGTTTTTGCTAATTGTTGTAAGCGAGACTTGACTGCAGAATCAATTGTCTCAGCAGGAACGGTGATAGTAAGACGGCGTTCTAAACCTTTGGTCGCCTCAACGGATACTTGCATTCTAATACCTCAATTATGCGCATACTTGCGCTTATGTGTTATTACTAAAGGGCTTTTATCGGCGCAAAATAATTATTGTTACAAATACACTACTTACGTCCGAATATCCTGAAACAAGAAACGTTCTCCTTAGACAAGATAGCCTGATAAAATGACGCAGTAGTATAGCGATAGCGATACCGCAAGTCGAGGGTAAAATTCCAAGCTTTGAAATAGTATTACCGTTTAACAACTTAATAGCGGTTTTAGCGGCTATAAAAGTCCTTTGGCATCTATGCAGTTAATGTTGGATATGAATCAAAATATCAATTGTTTAATAAACTATTTATAGACGGGGATGAACACGACTAATATGGTGGTTTGTGTTGGGGGAAAACAAAAAATTCAAAACATGCCTTATTGGGCCCATTATTTCGCACGTTAACCGCATGATGTATATGACTAGGTATTTTGTAGAGCGTTAGCTCTTAAGTAATTAATGGGAATTATTGGTATTTGTCGGTTTTTGGGAACAGCTTTGCTTTATAGGTAATACGTGAACTGTTTTATCACCCATACCCACAACACAGCAATGTTTTCATAACCATGCGTCGAATACGTGAAGGTCTGTGTTACCTTTAAATTAAAACAACCCTCATCTGAATAACGCTGCTGAACTTAAAAAATTCCATTTGCGGTTATCCATTTGCGGTTAGAAGCACTAATTGAAAATAATTAACAACAGGTTGAACTTTTGTTTCAATTCCCCCTCTGAATATTTAGTTTGTATGTGTTCGCCATTGTTGCCTATTGGAAACGCTTCAAAAAAGCTAATTACATCTATAGTGAAAGGCATCAAATCCCAACTTATCTTTATACCTTCTGCTACGGTATTTTACCTTCCGGCATCAATTCATGTCGCTTGTCGAGCTGTTCAACTAGGCGAAGTTGTACTTCTAAGAGATCCAGCTTAACTCTCGAGCGGCGTTTTTTGTTTACTTTAGCTAATGTAGACAAGAAGTAGATCGAGGAAAAAGAATTTCGTTTAAAAAACCTATGCGAGTGCAGCGCCTGGTTAAAAATTTAAGTAATTTGGTGAACGGTGGCTTGAATTAGCTTTAAGATTATTAGATAGATATAAAATAAGAGAAAAATGGTCGGTGAGACAGGATTCGAACCTGCGACCCCTTGGACCCAAACCAAGTGCGCTACCAAGCTGCGCTACTCACCGACTTAACTCTAAAAGACACATTATAAATCATCAAAAAAATTTAAATATTTTGAGATGTAAATCTATAAATTCTGTGTTGGGATATAAAAAATACAATTAATTAATGAATTTTTAGTTAAAAGCCACTTGGGAACCAAATGACTATAAATATGGTGCGGAAGGAGAGACTCGAACTCTCACGCCGTGAAGCACTGGAACCTAAATCCAGCGTGTCTACCAATTCCACCACTCCCGCGAGTGGGGTGGGCGACGGGGCTCGAACCCGCGACAACCGGAATCACAATCCGGGGCTCTACCAACTGAGCTACGCTCACCACAATAAACTGTAGTAAATTTTTAACAATTAAAATTAGAACTTTTCTCAACTTTTCATTCGCATGATGCGTCTGAAAAGAATAGAACCAAATGGTGGCCCCAGAAGGACTCGAACCTTCGACCCACGGCTTAGAAAGCCGTTGCTCTATCCAGCTGAGCTATGGAACCTAAGGAACATTTGAGAAAATGGTCGGTGAGACAGGATTCGAACCTGCGACCCCTTGGACCCAAACCAAGTGCGCTACCAAGCTGCGCTACTCACCGACTTACTCTAACTTCTTTCTCTTCAAAGCTAAGAGGAGGCGCATAGTACAGAGTTGATATATGCTCGTCAAACACTTTTTCGTTCAAATCTTTTGATTGGTTATTTTTAATCCTAGATGTACGTTTTTTATTAAATTAGTTCGCAAAAACAACACTGTTCACGTGTGCTACTTTAACAGCGGGTGATCTTTAGGTAACTTGTTTTTCAACCACACCGCTAGTTTATGTTTCATGCTTAACAAATCTTCACTACCAGCAGGTAATGGTGTGATTAATTTATCATTCGCCAACAAACGATAAATACATTCAACCTTATCTTTTGCAGAGTCTGTCGCAGAGAAAGTATTAAAACCTCTGTTTTTGGCATATGCCTCTCCAACCACTAACGCTTTTTTCAATAATTGACTTTCATTTGGAATTTTTTTCATTTACATCTCACGTTTATTAAAGGCCGTCATAAGTCCAACGTCCATTCATTTTAGGCGTAAAGCCTAAGGTAGTTAAATAATTTTCATGTTCATGGCTATCTGCCAAGGCAACAATTTGTGCATAACCAGATGTTTTAGTTAATTGTTTTCCGTGACCGATACTAAAATGCCCCAATCTGCAATCACGGTATGCCGGTATAACAAAATCAAAATCTAGAATAAATAAATTCTCGCTTTCTTCATAGCCTGACAACATCCCCACCACTTCAGTGCGCTCTATTAAAAAGAAATATTTCCTAGACGGTGCTGCAGATACCTTCATAAAACGAGGGAATAAGCGTTTTATGTCTTGCTGATGATACTCAAGAAAGAAGTCTACATAATTTGATGGGCGAGATACTTGGAGTATAGAAAAGTGATTTTCCACGTTCATTAACAATCTTCTTAAAAAAAACATGTTGGTTAGTGCAATGAAACCATTTAAATAAGCCACCGGATAAGCATTAATAATGATGCCGTAAATACAAAAACAAACTGCTCCAAACAAACTGTACCAACGTAATTTAATAATTGAACTTCTGGTCAAAGAAAATGCAATTACTACAGAAGCACAATATCCAAATATATCTACACCTGATAATTCCAAAATGTGTTCCTTGGTGTGCCAATCAGTATTAACGTTATATCATTAACGACGGTAAATGGCTTAAGAATTATGATTGATTTCAGATTTTTTGGTACATCCTAATTGCGACAAACCCTTGCGATATGTGACAATATAGCGATTGATTATTTCGCTCTAGGTCATTCATGCCCGCACAAAAAATTGATGGTGTTTTAATTGCTAAACACTTAAGACAACACGTCGCTTTACAAGTAGAAGCGATCACATCATCAGGCCGAAGAGCGCCAGGTTTAGCTGTCGTATTAGTGGGCAGTGATGCTGCTTCACACGTTTACGTTAACAAGAAGCGTATGGCATGTGAAGAGGTTGGGTTTGTTTCTAAATCCTATGACTTGCCTGCGACAACGTCACAACAATCACTGCTCGATATTATCGACCAACTTAACATCGATGATGAAATTGACGGCATATTGGTGCAACTTCCTCTTCCTGCAGGTTTGAATAAAGAGCAAGTCTTGGAGCGTATCAATCCGCGCAAAGATGTAGACGGATTCCATCCCTATAATATTGGCAGACTGGCCCAGCGTATCCCCGCTTTGCGCCCATGTACGCCGAAAGGCATTATGAGCCTAATTGAGTCCACTAAACGCCCTATAAAAGGTTTAGATGCAGTTATAGTGGGGGCATCTAATATTGTTGGCCGTCCGATGTTTATGGAGCTACTTTTAGCCGGTTGTACTGTCACCAGTTGTCATAAATTCACTCAAGATCTGAAATCTCATGTTCAGCGAGCCGATTTATTAGTAGTCGCTGTGGGCAAATCAAACTTTATTCCAGGAGAATGGATTAAACTTGGTGCAATTGTTATCGATGTGGGCATCAATCGTAATCCAGATGGCACCTTAGGTGGAGATGTTGAATACGCAGGCGCTACCCAAAGAGCAGGATGGATAACCCCGGTACCTGGTGGTGTGGGGCCGATGACAGTTGCCAGCCTTATTGAAAACACTTTGGAAGCCTATGTGAAGTATCACTCATAAATATGTGTATCTCTACCAAATTTCAAAATGATGAGGTAGAGGCAGCAGTGAAATCCTGGATAGACAAGGTCATTATAGGATTAAACTTCTGCCCTTTCGCTAAAAAGGAAATGCAACGTAATACAGTGCGTTATGCCATTTATGCCACGACACACGTTAACGATGCTCTGGGTCACTTTCTCGAAGAACTAGCATTACTAGACCAACAACAGGACATTCAAACCACTCTGCTTGTTTTTTCTAATGGATTTTCCGATTTTGAAGAATATCTGGATATGCTTGAATTAGCCAATTCACTTATGGGTCAAGGCGGTTACGGTGGAATATATCAAGTGGCCAGCTTTCACCCTGATTACTGCTTCGATGGTCAGGCTCAAGATGATCCAGCTAATTACACTAACCGCTCACCCTACCCCATTTTACATATACTAAGAGAAAGCAGTATAGAGGATGTCCTGAAACGTTATCCTGAACCTGAAAGCATTCCAGAAAATAATATTGCTAAGGCAAGAGAGTTAGGTTCAAGCTTCTTAAAAACCTTGTTGAAATAACCTGAATCCAATCTAATAAGCGAATTAGGGTTAATCAGGTGAATCACCTTCGTCAATGGCTTGAGGCAGTGTATCGCTATTGCTTATTATCGGCTCCTCTTGTGCTAAAAAGTCATCTAATGTTTTTATCAATTGCTTCGCAGAAAAATTAGAAACTTGGTAATACCACTTTTGCCAGTATTGTGTTTGATTAGTAGAACTAAAATTTACAAAGTATGCGTCATTTAGTTCACTTACCACTACCTGAAATATTTTCTGATCTGTTGTGCTCAGCTCAAGTTGCGTCAATACATTTAACGATTGGGGGAAATGGTGGTCAGCAGCGATTAATTCCTCAAAATCGAGACTAGTTAAGCTAGTAACGATTGAATTAAGAATACTTGGGTATTCCAACTCTTTACCTTTTGGCATGTTAACTAACTGAAAGTCGCCATCAACAGATTTGGAAATTTGCCAACCGATGCTATCAACTCGTGATACTGAACTGATGTCTTGTGCTTCATAAGGTAAGATTGGTTGTTTTAGCCATGAAAACTTATCCATTGGTATATGAATAGTTTTATCTGTTCGCCAGCTTCGAATGTCACCAGGTTTTAGGATATATTGCCCTTCTCCTAACGTGACTTTATTACCCACTAAGACTTGCCAAGCCTTTTCACCTGCTTTTAAAGTGACTAAACTGGCCATACTGTCGTCAATATTAATAGATTGTAAGCCCAAACGAATATAGTTTTGTGGTTTGCTGGTTTTTGCTTCGACTAACTTAGCGCGCATTATTGTTTCAACAAACTCTGCGAGCTTATCTTGAGAAATCGGATAAACAGGTTGCTCGGGATCAATAGTCGCCAACCAACGATCACCTAATTTTCTTGCACTAAACAACACTCCTTGTGCATTTGTTATTTCGACGCTATCCACTTGATTAGCAAATTCTTGTAGATCATCAAACAATAGACTTGCTTCAAATGTATCTTTGGAAGGAGACTGACTCAACCATAATGCTAAACCTAAAGCCAATATCGCAATAACTGTCAATATAGAAACTTGTTTATTCATAAAACAGGATCCTCTTTTGACTCCGGTATAGTAGAAGCAGAACGAGGTTTAGTTCTGAAAATTATTCTTAACAGAGCAAGAAACAATATTAGGAACAATGGAGCTAAGGCAATATTAATCAGCTTTAACCAATTACCCAAACTTTCAATGTCTTTATCAAGTTGATGTCTCACATCACGAAGCGACTTACGAATAGTGACTTTCTTTTGCATAAATTCATCAATGGCTAGCTGCTGCTCAGGGCTAATAACCAATGCCCCCCCTTCAACTTGTTGACTTTGTAACTCCAATAATTGCTGCTCAGTGTCATCTAGTTGCTGTTGTAGTATTTGTTCTTGGTCACGAAATTTTTGCTCGGCAATCACTGTTAATTCATCAACTCGACTAAAAGAGCGACTAAAGACACCTCTACTCCTGATACTAATGAGTGCATCACTGCCCCCTAAATTTTCAACAGCATTAGTAATAAAATCTCCGTTATTAGCAAAAGGTGTATAGATAGTTTGTCCAAAAAAATTCGATTGTTGCACCCAAAAACGGTCCGCAAGCAAGTCTGTATCACCGACTAAAATAACATTTAATTTATCTGTTGATGGGATTATTGCTGTTTGCTCAGCACCTTCAGGTACTTGTTCAAAAGCACTATTGGCTTGTCCTAAAAGTCGCGCAGCTAAAACATATGACTGATTATCACTTTGATAAGCCTTAGCCAACTCTTCAGGATCTTGCGTCATGGCATAAGTCCCCGTATTCATTAAGTCTGAGTTTTGGGTTGACTGGATCAATGGTAACCAAGTTGTTTCAACATCTGCAATTTTCTTAAAAACACCAAATGAAGCGCCGTTTATCACTTCAAGATTCGATGTAAGTACGTCTTCACGGTCAAGCTGGTCAGAGGTAAAGCCAACAAAACCAAAGTGTCTAGTCACACCGCCGTCTTGGGTGCGTATATCCAGACCTGCCATCGCATCAAGCAGCACATTGTCGCTATCAAACTCTACACCCCATGCACTTAGCAAGCGCTGTAAGTTTGAACTATTGCCAGTAGGCATAGGTCCGGCCATCATTGCCATTGGGTCCGATTCATTATGTGCATCTAGAAAGGCTAATATTTTTCCACCAGAGAGTGCGAATTGGTCGATAGCAAATAATAAAGCATCCGTATATTCTTTGGGATGCACTAACAACAATACATCGGTGTCATCTGGCACACTGGTGGCTACACTACTAAGTTGCTCTACCTTGTATAATTGCTCTAATTGAGTGAGAAATGTCCAAGCAGGATCCACCTGACCCGTCATGGGGTTTTGCCCACCTTTTATAGCAAGGTCGGTAATTAAAGTAACATTCACTGGTTCTGGTTCGCTAAGCTGATAAATCAGTTGGCTGATTTCATATTCTAAGAAAGCTTCTTTTTGAGGATCAAAAAACGCTATTACTTTTTGTTCATCCAAAGCATTAGTCGCCGCCAAACCCATGTAAATAGCTTCGCCTGCAACACCAATGTTCGCTGCGGTTAAGCCGAATTGGTCTGCCTGGTCTTCTTGTTCAGAGAATGCTTGAGGATCCAACACCTGCAACTTAAGTTTACCGTTAGCAAAGGTTTCATATTCCGACAGCAGACTTTCGACACGGTTGGCATAGTTACGCAAACTGGTCATATTTTTAGATGCTTTGTCTGAGAAGAAAAAGTATAAATTAATAGGTTCGTCAATTTCTTTCAGAACCTGCTTGCTCCCTTGGGACAACGAGTAAACTTGGTTTTCAGTTAAATCTAACCTTAGCGGAGATAACAATTGGTTGTTCACAAACACGAGTGCAAAAAACACCACGACTATCAAAAACAAATTAACAGATGAGGTCACTTTATGTTGCATGACTAATCCGCCTTCTTTTGTTCAATTAAGATTAAGCCGGCAAACAACCAACAGACGGTCACCAGCAGAAAATACATTAAATCGTTGAGCGCAATCACACCTTTAGCCATAGCCTCAAAATGAGTCAGAAAGCTAAAAGAGGCCACAACATCGATGAGCATACTAGGTGCCCAACTTTTAAAGGCATCAAGTACAATATTACTGCCGCTAACAACAAATACAAAACACACCACCACTGATAATATAAAAGCGATGATCTGATTCTTAGTCAAAGCCGACATACACATGCCGATCGACAAGAATGCTCCAGCCATTAACCAACTGCCGAAATAAGCGGCGGCAATAATGCCATTATCTGGGTTTCCCAGATAATTAACAGTTATCCACAAAGGAAACGTTAATAATAGCGACAATCCTAATACTGCCCATGCAGCAAAATGTTTGGCTAACATCGCCTGCCAGGTGCTAATTGGTAGGGTCATTAATAATTCAATAGTGCCGCTTTTACGTTCTTCAGACCAACTTCGCATGGCAATAGCGGGGACAAGGAAGAGATACAACCAAGGATGAAAGTTAAAAAATGGTAACAAATCAGCTTGTCCACGTTCGTAGAAACCACCGACAAAAAAAGTAAAGACACCCGACAAGACCAAGAATATGCCAATAAACACATAGGCAACTGGCGTAGCAAAAAAACTAAAAAACTCTCGTCTAAATAAAATACTGATATTACTCATTACGTGATCTCCTCTTGAGTAATATGTCTAAAAACTTCATCTAATCGGCCTTGCTCAACGTATAAACTGTCGATTGGTAGCTTGCACCTTTGGGCGTGAGCAGTGACCAGATGCAATATTTCAGCTCCGGGTTTTGGAAACAGTGTTACACGCCCCGTTTCTAAGTCTTCTTCCATTTCTGCGACTCCTTCTAACTCGCCTAACTCAGAAGAATCGGCGCGATAACTAAAATATAAGGTCACGGCACCATAATATTTAGACTTTCGGGTAAGCGCATTCGGGGTGTCATCAAATAAAAGTTTACCCTTAGCTATTATCATCACGCGATTGCAGACAGCCGTAACTTCTTCCAAAATATGAGTTGATATGATGACTATTTTATCTTTAGATAAATTTTTAATCAGCTCACGGACTTGATGTTTTTGATTCGGATCAAGTCCATCTGTAGGCTCATCGAGGATCAGTATTTCTGGGTCGTGGATCAAAGCTTGCGCTAAACCTACGCGTCTTTTAAAGCCTTTTGAAAGGTTATCAATGGGTTTGTCTAATACCTCTTGAAGTTCGACCTGTCTGACAACATCTTCAATCCTTTTTGCCTTTTCAGCACCTTTATAACCTCTTATCTGCGCAATGAAATTCAGGAACTGCAGAGGAGTCATGTCCCCATAAGCTGGGGCGCCTTCAGGTAAATAACCGATTTTCTTTTTTACTTCTAATGCTGACTTCTCAAGCGACAAGTTACTAATAAAGATATCACCACTGGTGGGAAGTAAAAAGCCTGTCAACATCTTCATGGTTGTTGACTTACCTGCTCCGTTTGGACCTAAAAAACCCACCACATCGCCGGGAATGATATCAAACGAAAGATCGTTAACTGCTTGGGTACCATTAAATGACTTATATAAATTTTTGACTGAGATCATAATAATCCTGTAATGACCAATATCGAATACGTTGAAGATATGGTGCTAGTCCGGTGATTTTCAATATTATTAACAATAGTTTACTAAAAAAAAGGTTAAGAAAATAAGTATCTTACTCAATGAATATCCAGCTATTTTTAAAACCTACAAGCTATTCACTTGGCATCACAACCAATTTGCCTTATTGTCTGGGCATGCAACAAATAAACACATCTATTTTCATTGCCCCTTTTCAGCAGCCCAGCCGCTATTCTATATTTAAACGTATAGCGAATCTGGTTTTGGCCGTGGTGGGGTGTATTGCCTGTATTAACCTTTGGTTAATTAGCTCTGAGCAATCTTTAAATTGGCACTCAAAACAATCAAATCAGTTAGGCATTAGCCTCTCTACTTTGTCTGGTAAAATACTGATAAGTTCGCTACTTGAAAATAATTCAGAAAAATTGAGCCAACAACTCAGCTATATAGTCGCAGATCCTCATGTTGCAGGTGTATCTTTATTCGATAATAAAGGCAGAATATTAGCCGACAACAACTCCGCATTATCCGTAGTAGCTGCTTATAAAACTAAAGCTATAGCACCTTTAGTCTTCGTGCAAAGCATCTCTCATAACAAGCAGGTAATTGGATACTTGAGTATCATACTCAAGGAAAAGGAGGTCATGGCATACCATAGTGAATATCAAAAACAGCTCAATCAACAGATACAAATGTTAATGATACTGGCGGCCATAGCGGGCATATTAGTCACTCGTGCATTCTATAAAGTCAGATACAGGCAACTGATCCGTTCGTCGAAACAATAAATAACTAAAAATTGGCTAAACTAGCCCGCACATTAAAAGAACATGCTTGCAGTATTTCTTGCTTAGTTTCACTGCGAAGTGCCAGTAAGCTTTCCAATATTTCAGGCAGATACTCAGGACTATTTCTTTGTCCCTGCTTGCCCATCAATGGCATATCGGGAGCATCAGTTTCTAGCACCAAACTATTTAGTGGCAGTTGGGCGATGGTGGAGCGCGTTTTACTAGCGCGTGAATAGGTTATACCACCACCCACTCCAATTTTAAATCCTAAATCGATGTAAGTGTGTGCATCTTGTAAGCTCCCCGAAAAAGCATGCACAATGCCGCCTTGGGTAAACTTTTTTGCTTTAAGCGTACGTATTAGTTCGTTATGAGAATTTCTATGGTGCAAAATCACCGGTAACATATACTCTTCAGCAATCAACAATTGCTGTTCAAATACTTGTAATTGCAGTTTCCAGTCAACATCATTGTGATCATCAAGACCAATCTCACCAAGGGCCACTACTTTGTCTTGATAATGGTTTAGCAGATGAGATAACTGAACTAAATGTATAGGTTCAAAGCTATTAAGAAAATATGGATGTAACCCTAAAGCAAATCTAAGTTGAGGATGAATATGACACAAGTCGATTTGCTTTTGCCACAGATTAGCCTGTGTACCAGGAATAACAATAGTATCTATAGACAGCTTTGCACAGCGGTTCAAAACCTCAATTCGGTCGTGATCGAAACAGTTAAAATCAAAATGGCAATGGCTATCTATTAACACAAAAACACCTTAAACAGTTAAGGCATCAAACGTTCTGTATGCCAATTACCTTCGGTTACCTTAGTATACATAAAACGATCGTGAAGCCGATGCTCTCCTCCTTGCCAAAACTCGATTTGATGGGGGACAACTCTGTACCCCCCCCAAAAAGACGGCAATGGCACTTCCCCATTAGCAAACTTAGCGGTTGCCTCGGAAAATTTTTGCATTAGTAACTGTTTACTATTAATAGGACGACTTTGTTCCGATGCCCAAGCAGCAATCTGACTAGGTTTAGGGCGTGACATAAAATATTTAGCCACACTAACTGAACTCAGTTTCTGAGCAATACCTGTGATTTTTATCTGTCGGTCAAGCATATGCCATGGAAAATGAAGCGATATTTTGTTGTTTTGGCTTAAATCCTGAGCTTTTTTACTACCCGTATTAGTATAAAAAACGAATCCTGTTTCATCAAAATCTTTTAATAACACTATTCGTTGCGAAGGCTGCCCTGAGTTATCAACTGTCGCGACTGTCATAGCCGTTGGGTCCGCAAGGTTTGCATCTATAGCATTTTGCAACCAGCGCTCGAAAAGCGCAAAAGGTTCAGGGGTCAAGTCATCGACATCTAACCCAGCTTGAGTGTAATCCCGACGAATATCGCTGATTGAACGCATCATTACCTCTTATATATTAAGGATGAACCAAATTCAGCTTAGTTATCTAATCCATAACCTAAGCTACGCAGTGCCCTTTCATCATCAGCCCATCCTGATTTTACTTTTACCCAAAGCTCTAAATACACTTTTGCATCAAACAATACTTCCATATCTTTTCGTGCTTCCATGCCAATGGTTTTAAGACGCTGTCCACCTTTACCAATGACCATACTTTTCTGGGTATCACGTTCAACCAAAATTAAACCGTTTATACGATAGATCCCATTTTCTGCTAAAAGAAATTGCTCAATTTCCACAGTAATAGAATAAGGCAATTCATCTCCGGTAAAACGCATCAGCTTCTCACGAACAATTTCAGATGCCATAAAGCGACTGGAACGATCGGTGATGTAATCTTCTGGAAAATAGAACTCACTTTCGGGTAAAGTGGCCAAAACCAATGAACGTAATTCTTCGACATTTTTACCTGTTTTCGCTGAAATAGGCATAATTTGTTGAAAGTTATGTTGCTCACCCAACCATTTAAGATGAGGAAGCATGGTTTCTTTATCCTTAACATTATCTGATTTATTCACAATCAGCCAACAAGGCGAACCAGATTGTTGTATTTTGGTCAACACCATTTGATCGTCATCGGTCCATTTAGTACCTTCCACTAAAAACAGTACTAAACCAACATCAGCAATTGAGCTAGATGCTGCACGATTCATAAAACGATTTATGGCGCGTTTTTCTTCAATGTGCAGTCCTGGTGTATCTACATAAATCGCCTGACGGTTTTCTACTGTGTCTATACCCATTATTCTGTGACGAGTGGTTTGCGGTTTGCGGGAGGTGATACTCACTTTTTGACCTAGCAGTTTATTCAGCAAGGTCGACTTACCCACATTGGGGCGTCCAACAATGGCGATCATTCCACAGTGAGTGTCGGCAATCGACGATTCATTAGACTTTTTATCTATCATTAATTAATTTCTCAAATGCTTGTTTTGCGGCTTTCTGTTCTGCTCTACGTCGACTATTACCTTTACCTACTACTGCTTTTTTCAAGCCTTCTACATTACACTCTACATAAAAAGTTTGATCATGTGACTTGCCTTTAATCTCAGTAACTTCATAAAGTGGTAAGGGATGTTTATTTGACTGTAAGTATTCTTGTAAGCGGGTTTTATCATCTTTGGAAACCGCTTCTGGGTCGAGTGCTTTAAGCCTTGAAGCAAACCAATCCAGAATTAAAGCTTCACACTTAGTCATGCCCGCTTCTAAATAAATAGAACCGATTATAGCTTCGACTGCATCGGCTAATATTGAATCTCGGCGAAAACCTCCGCTCTTAAGCTCACCAGGGCCAAGCAGTAACAACTCGCCTAACTCAAATTCTCTGGCGACTTCAGCTAAGGTATCCCCTTTTACCAGACTTGAACGCATCCGAGTTAGTTTACCCTCAGGTTGTTTAGGAAAACGTTGATATAAGGCTTTCGCTATTACCATACCTAATATAGCATCACCTAAAAATTCCAGACGTTCATTGTGTTGTTTACTAGCACTTCGGTGAGTTAGGGCCTCAACTATATTAGCCTCATCTACAAAAATGTAACCCAAGCGTTTATACAAAGGTAGATAAGGGTTAACAAGTGGCATTTATTTTATGCCACCCACTCGTTCAAACCTAACACCAGTTGGGATCCATCCTGGTATCCAACTACTGGGCACACGATCAAATTCGAAACTGATCCAAATAGCGACAGCTTTACCCACTAAATTTTCTTTCGGTACAAATCCCCAATATCTCCCATCTTCACTATTATCTCGATTGTCTCCCATCACAAAATATTCTCCTTCAGGCACAATCCATTCATCCGCTTGCGTTCCCGGTTGCGAATAATAACGACTAGAACTGGCTCTGCCTTGGGTTCGATATATTTGATGGCTAACTTCCCCTAATTGCTCTGTATATTTTTCTAAAGGTGCAAACTGTTGATAGGCTTCCCCTCGACTCTCAAACTTCAAATCTAAAGTCTGAAATGGCTGGCAATTTTCTGGAGTATCGCAAGCAGGTTTAATTTGAAGCTGTTTGTTTCGATAAATAACAGTATCGCCCGGCAGGCCTACTACACGTTTTATATAATCTAATTGTGGCTGTGGTGGAAACTTAAACACTACAACATCACCGCGTTCAGGCTCACCGATATTTACAAGTTGGTGCCGCATTACTGGGTCTTTTAGTCCGAAAGTAAACTTTTCAACTAGGATAAAATCCCCAACTAATAACGTCGGCATCATTGAGCCAGATGGGATTTGAAAAGGTTCATACAAGAATGAACGCAACACCATGACAAAAGCGATAACAGGAAAAATCTGTTGGGCGGTATCAACTAACCAAGGTAATTGTGCATCCTGATTTAAAGCCGATGTTGTGCCACCTGGGCCAGTAGCAATCGCCATTCTCTCACGACGCTTAGAAGCAAACATTAAGCTATCGACCAACCAAATTAATCCCGAAGCAAAGGTGAGTATAACCAAAAATATTGAAAAATAATTAGCCATCTATTTACCTACCTTAAGCAATGCTAAGAAGGCTTCTTGAGGTAGTTCTACGTTACCTACTGACTTCATACGTTTTTTTCCATCCTTTTGTTTCTGCAAGAGTTTTTTCTTACGACTAATATCACCACCATAACACTTGGCGGTCACGTTTTTACGTAATTGCTTAATGGTACTGCGAGCGATTATCTGATTTCCAATAGCCGCTTGGATAGCAATATCAAACATTTGTCTGGGGATCAGCTCTTGAAGTTTTTCTACTAACTGCCGGCCACGAGTCACGGCGTGATCTTTGTGCGTGATCATAGCCAGTGCGTCTACACGCTCGCCATTAATCAAAATATCTAAGCGTGACATTTCAGCCGTTTGGAAACGTTTGAAATTGTAATCAAGAGATGCAAAACCTCGACTGGTCGACTTAAGTTTATCGAAAAAGTCCATCACCACTTCAGCCATCGGCAAATCGTAACTCACAGCTACTTGTTTTCCGTGATAAGTCATACTGGTTTGCATACCACGTTTTTCTACGCACAAAGTCATAACATTACCAAGAAATTGCTGCGGCACTAAAATATGTGCTTCGACTATCGGTTCGTGAATCTCTTCAATATCATTCACAGCAGGTAATTTTGAAGGGTTATCTACATAGATAGTTTCCCCCTCTTTGGTGACTACTTCATACACCACGGTGGGCGCAGTGGTAATCAAATCCAGATTATATTCACGCTCCAAACGTTCTTGGATGATTTCCATATGTAACATACCGAGGAAACCAATACGAAAACCAAAACCTAGTGCAGATGAACTTTCTGGTTCAAAAAACAGAGATGCATCATTGAGACTTAATTTTGCTAATGCATCACGAAAGTCTTCATAGTCATCAGAACTAATAGGAAACAGGCCTGCGTATACTTGAGGCTTGACCTTTTTAAAGCCCGGAAGAGCTTCAGTCGCAGGGCGCTTCGCTAAAGTGATAGTGTCGCCCACTGGAGCCCCGTTAATTTCTTTGATACCAGCAATGACAAATCCGACTTCACCGGCTCTTAACACCCCTGTATCTTTCGCTTTAGGTGTGAATATACCCACTTTATCAGCTTGATGAATGCCACCCGTTGTCATAATTTTGATTTTATCGTTCTTGTGTAACTCACCTTGCATAATTCGCACAAGAGATACAACACCCTGATAATTATCAAACCAAGAATCAACAATCAAAGCTTTTAAAGGCGCATCAATCTCACCTTCTGGGGGAGGTATTTGACGAACAATAACCTCTAGTACATCTTCTATTCCAATACCTGTTTTGGCAGAACAGCGGACTGCATCGAGTGCGTCGATACCCACTATATCTTCTATTTCCTCAGCGACACGGTCGGGTTCGGCTTGTGGCAAATCAATCTTATTTATGATGGGCACTACTTCCATATTCAAATCAATAGCGGTATAACAATTTGCCAATGTCTGCGCTTCAACTCCTTGGCCAGCATCAACAACCAGAAGTGCACCTTCACAAGCGGCAAGTGAACGAGACACTTCATAACTGAAATCCACGTGCCCAGGCGTATCGATAAAATTTAATTGATAAGTAAGACCATCTTTTGCGGTGTAGTTAAGCGTGACACTTTGCGCTTTGATTGTGATACCACGCTCTTTCTCAATATCCATTGAGTCGAGGACTTGTTCAGACATTTCTCTGCTGGTCAATCCCCCACAATGTTGGATCAAGCGATCAGAAAGAGTTGATTTACCGTGGTCTATATGAGCAATAATTGAGAAGTTACGTATGTGCTTATGTTGCATAAAGTTTTAGAAAATCACCAAGTGGTTTTGTTTCCAAGCAACTAGTAAAAAAGATCAGCTGCTAGAGTATGGGACAAAAAATTAAATAGATGATAATTTTACAGTTTTATCAATCACTTTGCGACACAACATGAGTATTGTTTGTTGGTTATTGTAATAGAAAGTGAAACTTATACTTGTTTAACTTGAATATTATCTATTTCTAAAGGAAAAACCTTCAGGATACGAGGATGAAATTCACCCTGATCAGAATTACTTAAGAAACGACGAACAAATCTGAAGGTCAAGTAACTGCAGATAGCCGAGAATAAAATCAACCATCCTTCCGCCATCAGCCCAAGTAAGGGAAAGACACTTTGTCCAACAAGTGCAGACAAAACAAGGGCAAATAAAGGTAAGCAATAAACCATAGCGGATGCTTTAAGTAAATTTTCTTCTGGTATACCTAAACTAACTTTTTGCCCCACTTCAACCATCTCATTTAATCTAAATCGTAAGGTTTCTCGTTTAGATGCAAAAACTTTTGCAATAGCGCCTGTACCGCAATTGGACTGAGCTTCACAACTTCCACAGGTTGATTTAATTTGAGTTTCAACAATTATAACTTGTTGAGACTCGTGTTGCTCAATCGCACAAATCACACCAATTTCTTCAATCATTTAGTTAATTCTTTTAATCGATTTAGCTATTGCATTAGCCGTGGCTGCTGGAATCTTGCCGATAACCGTTATATTCAGCTCGCCATGCTCAATAGTTAACAATGTGTCAGATTGGACTGTACCCACTAAATTTTCTTGCGGCTTATTGTTTTCTCTCTCTTGTAAATACACAGATACATCAACTAAACCATCACTTAACATAATATATTCAACCACTTCACCTGAGCCTGCTAAACGACGCTGGTCTCTTTTTAGTATTGTCATTCCCTTAGGAATATAACCAATTGTCCACGGTGAATTTAATGAAGCACTGGGTCTAAAGTTTACTACTTCAGGTAACATTCCAGGCTCAATTTTTGCGAAGAAAGGGTCGGGCTCTTTGGTAACTTGTAAACCCGTCACTTGGATTTGCTCTAAAAGCTGAGCATCTTGACCAAACATATTCATTTTTAATAACAATCCAGTTTCTTGGTCAAGCCAAACATTTAAACCAAAACGACTCTTGTCTTTGCTGATGATTCGAATTTGTTGCGCAGCACGACCAGCAATACGACTCCGCCCCACCAAAATAAATTCATAACCTAACATTATTTTTTCAGGAAGTTGAAAAAACTCACTAGGAAAAGGCCCATTAATAATAGATGACTGCAAGCTGTAAGGTGGAACGTTAGGTTCAAAATAACTGACTTTATCGCCGATACGAACAATTTCCCTACCTGGGCCGTTCAATAGATTAAGTTGTTCCATCTCTAGACCAGCTTCATTAACTCCGTGACGCCAAAGATAGGGTTGGGAGTCCACACCTGGCTTCAACAAGATAAAGGAAATAGTATAATTTAGGGACTTAACAGCGTTAGACATCTTAGCTAACCATGCTTGAGCGCTATCAGATGGATAAGAATTGTTAGATGTTTCGCTAGGGGATTGTTCCTGAGCAAATGCTTCCAAGGGAACAAAAAAAGTTAATACTAGAGCCAGTAAGACTCTGCAATAAATTTTATTGTGGAATGTTTTCAACAATGTCTGGTTGCGCCTCTTCATTATTAATATCTTGACCCATTATCGCAGATTTATCATTACTTAACTGAATAGTTTTAAAGCGTAGTTGTTGGTTGTGATCTGTTAAATAAGCATTAATACGACGTTTTTGTTGAACCGCATCAGAGTTAGGTATAGAGCGAGTTTGATCAAAACTTACTGGTGATAAGCCGCCTTGAATACCACGGATAGGCGGTGCTGCATTAAAAGGTTGGTTTACCTCAGACTCATTAACCTGTTGCACTCCAATAATCATCGCAACAGCTACAGATGCAGCGATTGCCATTTGCCCACCTTGTTTAGCAAAAGGAATTATATTACTGACTAAAGGTAGGTCCCGCCAAGTTTTCTTTGGAGCCAATATTGCGGGTTCCATTTCTATAGCTTGGGCTATCTTGTCAGCAATATCAAAGTTAATATGTGATGGTAGTTCTTTACGTAATCCTTCACGAATAAGATGGTAACTTTTCCATTTCAGTTGCAATTCAGTATCGTTTTTAACCGCATCTAACAAAAGACTACTCGATGATATGGATGTTCCATGCTCACCATCGACTAAGGCTGATAAATTTTCAAATTTTTGCGACATACAATATGGTTCCCGCTAGTATAATTTCTACTTTAATAGAAAATCAATCATTCATTAATAATGGTTGAATCACTTTATCCAATGCTTCTCTGGCCCTAAATATTCTCGATCTTACGGTTCCTACTGGGCAATCCATCACATTAGCAATATCTTCATAGCTTAAGCCTTCTAATTCACGCAGGCTGATAGCCATACGGAGATCTTCAGGCAGCTTTTCCATAGCGTCAAACAATAGCTTTTCCATTTGCTGTGACATTAAATTTTTCTCGGGTGAATTATTTTCTTTCAATGCATCACTGCCGTCATAATAATCTGCTTCATCAGCATCAACATCATTTGCTGGAGGCTTTCTTCCTTGAGACACCAGATAATTTTTGGCGCTGTTTACTGCTATTCTATATAACCAAGTATAAAAAGCGCTATCACCTCTAAAATTTGGTAGGGCTCTGTAGGCTTTAATAAACGCTTCTTGCGTCACATCGGCCACATCCCCTGAATTTTTAACGTACCTAGAAACTAAATAGGATACTTTGTGTTGGTACTTCGTCACCAACAACCCGTAAGCGTTTTTGTCTCCGCGTTGTACTCTTTCAACAATCTGTTGGTCTGCTATCTGCTCGCTCATTTCGAGCCCTTACTCCTGTGGGAAAATATACTACGGCTCATGCAAGCACTACTGTTGACTCTATGAAATTCGAAAAGTTCGAATAAAACCAATTTATTTTCAATAATAATCAGTAATGTACAATTAATTTACCAGCAACCATCGACATTCACCTATATTCATTTATGAAAAGCATTGTAATTTAAAATCTGTAAATTAGAATTGCCTAACAAGTCATCTATCTACACCTATACTACCTTATGCACTCTACTATTGAACATCAATGTGACGTACTTATTATTGGAAGTGGCGCTGCGGGCTTAAGTCATGCATTAAAACTTGCCGACCATTGCCAAGTGATAGTATTAAGTAAAAGTGATATTTCTGAAGGCTCTACCAAATATGCTCAAGGCGGTATTGCAGCCGTTTTTGATGAAAATGATTCTATTGCATCGCATGTTGAAGACACACTTCTAGCTGGCGACGGTTTGTGTGACAAGGAGGCCGTCGAATTCACAGCCTCTCAAGCCAAAGCGTGTATGCAGTGGCTAATAGATTTTGGAATGCCATTTGACCGAGAAAACTCAGAAAACGGTGAAACTCGGTTTCATTTAACCAGAGAAGGTGGTCATAGCCACAGACGAATTTTACATTCAGCGGATGCAACTGGTGCCGCAGTTCAAGTTACCCTTATTGAAGCAGTGCAGCAACACCCTAACATTCATCTGTTTCAGCGGTATAATGCCGTTGATCTTATCAAAAGCCAACATACTGAAAACCACTTATTAGGCGCCTACGTATGGAATAGGAAAAGAGAAAGAGTAGAAATCATTCGCAGTAAATTTGTCTCGCTAGCGACAGGAGGAGCAAGCAAAGTTTATCAATATACGTCTAATCCAGACGTCTCCAGTGGTGATGGTATCGCCATGGCCTGGCGCGCGGGTTGTCGTGTTGCTAATATGGAATTTAATCAATTCCATCCAACATGTTTATATCATCCAGATGCCAAAAACTTTCTAATTTCCGAAGCCTTACGGGGAGAAGGTGCAAAACTTTGTCATCCTGATGGCACACCTTTTATGCATAAATTTGATAAAAGAGGCGATTTGGCATCCCGTGATATTGTCGCTAGAGCCATTGATTTTGAGATGAAACGTTTAGGCGCTGATTGTATGTACCTAGACATCAGCCACAAACCTAGTGATTTTATTGTTAAGCACTTTCCTAATATTTATCGGAAGTGTCGTTCACTTGGTATCGATATTACGCAACAACCCATACCCGTTGTCCCTGCAGCGCACTATAGTTGCGGCGGTGTTGTCACAGATAAATATGCAAAAACTGACCTCTCCAATTTGTATGCTATTGGAGAGGTCGCATATACTGGCCTGCATGGTGCAAATCGGATGGCAAGTAACTCTCTGTTGGAATGTATTGTTTACGCTCATTCTGCTGCGGCCCATATTACTACCAGGTTAAATAAAGATGCACTTGAAGAGAAAGTTAATGCTTGGGATGAAAGCAAAGTAAGTGACTCTGATGAAGAAGTAATTATTCAACATAACTGGCATGAGTTACGTTTATTTATGTGGGATTATGTAGGTATTGTGCGTACCAATAAACGTTTGGAGCGTGCGAGTCATCGAATAGAATTATTACAACAAGAGGTAAATGATTATTATTCTAACTTCAAAGTTAGTAATAACTTACTGGAGCTTAGAAACTTACTCACAGTGGCTGAGTTAATAGTAAAGTGCGCTAAACAACGAAAAGAAAGTCGAGGCTTACACTTTAACCTCGACTACCCTAACAAACTTGATGATCCCAAACCCACTATAATTAAGAACGATGTTAAATAGAGATAATACTTCCAATAATATGTAGTGGTTGCTGCTGGAGATTAACCTGCTTACCTACCACCTTAAAATGTTGTTCATCATGAGAACTATCATACTCATAAAGTTGAACAGACAAAGTCACCTCACTTGGCAAATACACAGGTTGCCTGAAACTAGTGTTAACTTCAAAAGCGTTTAGAAATAGAGAGGGGTTTATCTTTTGCAATGAAGAGATACAATAGGACTTGATCAACATTCCGTGAATAATGTGCTGTTTAAACCCAAATAATTTAGCCAACCACTTGGTTAAATGTATAGGGTTAAAGTCACCAGATACTGTTGCATATTGACGACCTAAACTGCTACTAAGATCCCATGTAGTATTTAAGGGATGAGTAAAAGACGGCAATGTTGATTTAGCTATCGGAGATACATCACAATCATGTTTAGTGCGAAATAGGTTAGTGCTCGTACTTTGCCATACCAATTCAGGCCCACTATGAAATTCGACCTCAATTGAAAATAACCATCCTTTGGGATGTAGCTCTAATTCTCCAAAACAACTAGACACAATTAATCTTTCAGTTTTCTTAATTGGCCGCAGTTGCCTTATCTGGTTGCTTACATGGACTAACCCTAATAAAGGAAACACAAATTCAGGCAGTAAAAGCAACTTGATATGCAGAGAAAATGCCAAAGAATGTAAATAACAGGGGTGAACAAACTCAGACATAGGGTCCCAGCAGACTAATTTATGGAAAGTTTTCCTAACATCTGGATCAATTGTAAAACCATCGAAATACAATTTATTGCTGGGCAAAGTAATCTCGGAAAACTCCAGACCATGGTAACTTGATCGTTTTAAGGCCGCTTTTATCAAGAGCATCCTTATGTCTGGAATAGTCGTTAATCTAGTTATGTCCGTGCAGGAATACTCCATAACTTAACCCTTATCGGAAGTTTGTTGTTGATATATAACAACACGGCATAATCTACGGAAATCGCGTTTACTTACTTGGTCTCTGTAAATGATACACCATTTTGAATGGCGGCAATTAAGTGGTGAAATCATATGAATAAACATAAGAAAAAAACTGACTCTAGATTTATCAGTCACTTTCCAACTTGTTTGTTCTCCTACACTTGTTTCGAGCCATTCTCCACACTGAGAAAAAACAACTGAAGAATGTTTTTGACAAAAAGTAATAAATACGGCTTTAAAAATATAAAATGTGAGAATGCAGATTGCCAATATTTGCAGTAAAGTTTGATACTGAATACTCTTATCTTGCCAACTGAAGATTGAAAATATTACAAGCACATAGCTCAGCAGCTGGAGAACAACCAGCAATCTAGACGATTTAATCTCAACTCTATACTTTGACACGGCTTAAGATATGTTCAATCATTTGGCAAAATTCTTTATCATCACAGGATTGATGTCCCATAAACCAAGCATATAAATCAGGATCATCACTAGTTAGCAAACGCTCAAACACTTCCTGTTGATGGTCGGATAATTCATTAAAGCCTGTTTCTGCAAAAGGCATGAAGAGTACATCAAGCTCCAGCATTCCGCGGCGACATGCCCATTTCAATCGACCATATCGTTTTTTATCAAACATTTATAACCTCTTAGAGTAAATAATTTACAGCCTAACTTGATAATCAAGTTAACAAGGTAATAATAACAGTATTAAGTAGTTCATTTCAGTTCTTTCCTTGCTAAATCAAACTCGTACCCCATATTAATTCTTAGCGCTGATTAGCAAAAGAGAACAAACAATGTCACAACCGCTCACAAACAAAATTAAAACGACACAATATGCAAATAATCTCCTCAATAGCGGAGTTATTCAGCTTATTGGTGAAGAAAAAGTAAAATATCTTCAAGGCCAGATAACAGCTGACGTCAATCAACTGACTCAAAATAATTCACTGCTAGGCAGTCACTGTGACTTTAAAGGTAAAGTCTGGAGTGTCTTTTACAGTTTCCTTTGGCAAGATTCGATTCTATTGATAACTCATAAGTCTGTATTAGAAAAATCTTTATCCGAATTAAAAAAATATGGAGTATTTGCAAAAGTTGAAATTACCGACCAAACCGGCAACTGGCAAATAACAGGTGGCTGTGGTGAACAATTTGAAGAAGCGATCACCAAGATATTTGACCAATTACCCACCGGTGATAGAAACGTTATCTCAAACGAAAACGGCATAGTTATGTCTGTTGAACAGCCAGTGCAACGTTATTTAGTTATACAACCCTGTAATGCTGAAAAACAACTGCCCCTAGGCGAAATAGATGATAATCAGCTTTGGGAGATAGCAGACATAAATGCAGGGCTCGGTGATATTCGTGAAAAAACAATAAACGAATATGTACCACAGATGCTTAATCTACAAATAATGAATGCTATCGATTTCGAAAAAGGCTGTTACATGGGTCAAGAAGTAGTCGCAAGGACTAAATATTTAGGACGAAATAAACGAGCTGGATTTATTTTAAAAACGCAGACAACCACCCATGACCTAAGCGGTGAACAGCTAGAATACCAAATAGGCGAAAATTGGCGACCCGGTGGAAAAATACTACGCAGTGGTTCTGATGCGGGACAGACTTGGATATTTGCCATCCTTGCCAACGATACACAACAAGGCAGTGCTTTTAGAGTTAAATCTTCGCCAAACACAATCTTCATTGCTCAAGCACTTCCTTATACTTTATAATAAAAAAAACAATTTTGACTGGAAATAATGAATATAACGAATAATACCATTGCCACTATCCACTTTACTGTTTGTTCATCTGATGGCACTCAAATCGACACATCTAGAAATAGTGAACCTATGGTTTTCTTACACGGTAGTCATTTTTTAATCCAAGGCCTTGAAGATGAACTAGAAGGCAAAACTATCGGTGACAAATTTGTTATCGATGTAACCCCTGAACTTGCATATGGAGAACGTCACGAAGCATTGGTTCAATCTGTACCAAAATCGATGTTCGAAGATGTAGATGTAAATGTGGGCATGACTTTCCGGGCATCAACTGATGATGGCGAACAATCAGTGATGATTATCGACATCAACGAGGAAGAGATTACTGTAGATGGTAATCACCCTTTGTCTGGCCTAACACTCAACTTTGATGTTGAGGTATTAGAAGTGCGAGAAGCGACTGAAGAAGAAATTGTCCATGGACACCCACATACTGATGACAATTGTGATCATACACACTAAAAAACAAGTTGGAATCTTAAGCTTTCAATTGTTCGCCTTTTGATCCAAAATTTAAGAAGCTCAAAACAAAATTTATTTAGGTAGATGGAACCGATGTTTCTGGATGGGCCTTTAGATAGATAGAGAAATCAATAATAGTACGATGTGCTCACATCAATCATCACTCTGAACCGCAATGAAAAGCGCTTTCTAACAAAATGAAAGAACATCGAATACGCATGCGTTTATTGGTTGTAGCGTATTTTAAAGTAGGGGAAAATAGTTCCGAAGTCGCCAGAACGCTGAATATTAGCCAGAGAATGATCAATGAGTGAGTTGCCAACTATCGAAAAGAAGGTAACAGCGCCCTTGAAAGTAAATACTATCGGGAAGACCGTCTCTATTATGCTCCTAGCAAAAAACCAAGCTAACCGATTAAATCTAGAAACAAAGTCAGTCTACAAGTGGAGGTTGTC
>Ga0307488_10000036_pt1 | contig 100872 bp, 98 predicted proteins | sample SB02metaG_FD_202248 | JGI IMG/M metagenome (GOLD analysis project Ga0307488, IMG submission 202248) | Sea-ice brine microbial communities from Beaufort Sea near Barrow, Alaska, United States - SB 0.2 | ecosystem: Environmental > Aquatic > Marine > Coastal | place: USA: Alaska | collected...
TAAGCTTCCTTCTTGGAGACGGTGCTGGCGCCGCAATAGTTGGCGCTAGCGATCATCCTGGGATTTCAAAGACGATTTGGGGTGCTGACGGTTCAAGCTGGGACAAGGTCGGCATGACCGGATCAATTCTGGACTTCCGAGACGGCAAAACCCCTTGGCCAACCCTCACGCAAGAGGGCCAGACCGTATTTCGCTGGGCCGTTTGGGAGATGTCCAAGGTTGCAAAACAGGCCCTTGATGCTGCCGGCATCGAAGCAAGCGATCTAAGCGCTCTTGTCATGCACCAAGCAAACTTGAGAATCATAGACGAGTTTGCAAAACAGATGAAACTTCCAGATACCGTGGTGATAGCCAAGGACATTGTGGAAACTGGAAATACCTCCGCTGCCTCCGTTCCTCTCGCCATGCACCGCATTCTCGAGGAAAAAAAGGTTGCGAGCGGAGGATTTGCACTTCAAATTGGTTTCGGCGCGGGGCTCACCTTCGCTGCCCAAGTTGTAGAACTCCCATAAGATAATCCAGTTACTAACGAAACAATTAGGAGAAACCCCATGGCACATTCACAGCAAGAAGTACTAGCTGGACTAGCCGAGCTCGTCAACGACGAAACCGGCATTGCAGCAGACGCTGTTCAAATGGATAAGTCATTCACCGACGACTTAGACATCGATTCCATATCGATGATGACCATCGTGGTCAACGCAGAGGACAAATTCAGCGTAAAAATTCCAGACGAAGAAGTAAAGAACCTAATAACCGTGGGCGACGCAGTGACCTACATAACGGCGAATCAAGACTAAAGTGCGCCGCGTAGTCGTTACAGGCATAGGGGCAACCACCCCCCTTGCCGGTGACGCCATGGCTAGCTGGGAGGCGCTTTTACAGGGTAAAAGCGGCATAGCAACGCTGGAACAAGACTGGGTGGCTAAATACGAGCTCCCGGTTACATTCGCCGGCCAAGCGAAGATCGCTGCCAGCTCAGTCCTCAGCCCGCAAGAAGCAAAACGACTAGACCCCTCCAGCCAATTTGCGTTGATTTCAGCCAGGGAAGCCTGGGCTGATGCTGGAGAACCAGAAGTAGAACCGGAACGACTTGCGGTCGACTTTGCCACCGGAATCGGAGGGGTGCAGACCCTACTGGACGCTTGGAGCACTCTTCAAGAGCGCGGTCCAAGACGCGTACTACCCATGACTGTTCCGATGCTTATGCCGAACGGACCAGCGGCAGCTATAGGCATGGCGCTAGGCGCCAAGGGTGGAGCAAGAACGGCAGTTAGCGCTTGCGCCTCGGGAAACGAAGCAATCGCTAATGCTTTTCACAGAATTCAACGAGGCGAAGCCGATGTGGTAGTCGCCGGGGGTGCCGAAGCGGCAATTCATCCGCTCCCAATCGCTGCCTTTGCCGCGATGCATGCCCTAAGCAGAAAAAACGAAACGCCTGAAGAGGCGTCCAGGCCCTACGACATTGACAGAGATGGATTCGTGATGGGTGAAGGTGCAGGAGCCCTGGTTCTAGAGTCACTGGAATCTGCACAGTCTCGAGGAGCGAAGATTTACTGCGAAATCGTCGGTGGCTCGGTGACAAGCGATTCTTATCACATCACAGCGCCAGATCCCGAGGGTGCTGGGGCCGCGCGAGCCATGTTAGACGCCTTGGAACAGGCAGACGCATCGATAGCGGATGTTGAGCATGTAAACGCTCACGCTACATCTACACCGGTCGGAGACATTGCCGAGTACACGGCTATACATAGAGTTTTTGGAGCCCAAACAGAGAACTTAGTGATAGCCGCTACCAAGGCTTCCACTGGGCACCTGCTTGGTGGAGCCGGAGCAATCGAGGCCATCTTTACCATTTTGGCTCTAAAGCAACAGCAGGTTCCTCCAACTATCAATCTTGACAACCAAGATCCGGCAATTCCGTTGAATGTCCCAAGGGCTATCGCACGCCTACAAAGGCCAGAGGCGGTCGCCATCTCCAACAGCTTCGGCTTTGGGGGTCACAACGCCGTGCTGGCGTTCCGCAACATCTAGACGGCTTTCGGTAACAACCGCACACCTTCAGGCGATAGCCTCAAGGGCTCAAAGACATCAAACCAGGCCTGACCTTCGGCCATCCTTATCAGCCTTGCGAATTCAGCCATATTGCCCTGAGACTGAGAGATGAACCTTTGGATTTGCCCGAGCCTAATAACTTGCTCCCCGGCTGAATCAATGCTCTGTCGATGGATACCAAGCCTCGGGTGAACTAAGTAGCGCTCGTTTTCAGCCCCTCGGCTTTCAATCTCACAAACTATGCCGTGCTTGAAAAACTCAGATGCCAGATCAGCACAGATGCCAGCAGGGCACTTAATGCTTGTTTGGAGTTGGTAGGTCGAGGGTAATGCTGGCTGAGCAAACCATGCTCTGGACGCAGAAAACCCTGCAAGGATTTCGTCTATTTCCTTGCACTTATCTTGCGGGCAAGACAGAACCCACAACAGACAGTTGTCCAGTTTTCGACCTCCGATTCAGATAAACATCTTCCCCAATGTCCTGAATCGTTGCCTTGAGGATAAACCTCGAGCCCTAGAAAAGTCAAAATGTTTTTGAGCCACTGGGCAAGAGCAGCAGCCTAGAGAGGTTTCAGCCGATAACATCTAGGGGTTATGAGCAAACTTTATTTTCGCTACGGCGCCATGAATTCAGGCAAATCCACCGCCCTGCTTCAGGCTGCCTACAACTATGAAGAGCGATCTCAGCACGTCCTGATTGCTAAGCCTTCAGTCGACTCCAAGGGCGATAAGTCCATAATCAGCAGACTGGGCGTATCTAGAGACGTTGACTTCCTGATCACCCCGACTCAGAACCTGCGCGAAAAGTTTGCAAGCGAAGCGGAGACTTTGAACCGAGCTGAAAACAAGAAGATAGCTTGCCTGCTTCTAGATGAGGCTCAGTTTCTAACTCCGGAGCAAGTCGACCAATGTCTTGAGATTGCCGTGCTTGATGGGGTCCCGGTGTTGGCTTACGGAATTCGGACCGATTTTAAGACCCTGAGCTTCCCTGGAAGCAAGAGACTGCTCGAGATTTCGCACAGCCTTGAAGAACTAAAGACGATTTGCCGCTGTGGTCGAAAGGCAATGTTCAATGGGAGGCTATTGAATGGGGTATTCGTATTTGACGGTGAGCAAGTCGCCATTGACGGGGACCAGGTCACCTATGAGTCGCTTTGTGCAAATTGCTACCTAGAAAAAACAATTTAGGCCCGTCACGCTTAGATAACAATCAGCCCTTGACGACGGTATCCAATTACTGCCAGGCATAGTCTTGCCCTACAAGACCACTTGGGTCTTGCCGCTCTCGAAGAAGTTTCGGAGTGAGATGTTTCTCCATTGAAAGGGGACACGTGAAAAGCAAATCATTATCGGTTCTAGCAGTTGCTTCAGCTGCAGGACTATTTTTGGCAGGTTGTGCCAGCACCGAAGCTGAGACAACAACTCCTGCTGCAACGCAGACGACAACGACCACTACAACTGAGGCGGCAGGTTCAATGCTAGACAGCGTTATCGCTGCAGGCTCAGTACGTTGTGGAACTCGCGACGCCCTCCCGGGCTTTGCAGTTCTAAACGACTCCGGTGAGCACGTTGGATTCGACTCGGACTTCTGTCGCGTTATCGCCGCAGCGGTCCTTGGAGATGCTAATGCTGTTGAGATGATTGATCTCGAGACCGCAGACCGCTTCACAGCACTTCAGAGCGGAGCGATTGACGTTCTAGTCCGAAACACAACTTGGACTGCGACGAGGGATGGTAGCGAGGGTGCAAACTTCCTTCAGCCAACTTTCTACGACGGCCAGGGAATGATGGTTACCTCGGATAGCGGTTACAGCAAGATAAGCGCAATGAATGGTGCAATCATCTGTGTAGCCAAGGGAACAACTACCGAGGGCAACGCTGCTCTTGAGTCGTCGCGCTTGGGTCTTAACTGGGAAATCCGTTCATTCGATGAGACCGACCTAATTCTGGAGGCTTTCCTTGCCGGACAGTGTGACGGATGGTCATCAGACGTCAGCCAGCTAACCGGGCTTCGCTCTGCTTACCCCAATGGAAGTGATGCACTGACGATACTTCCAGAAGTGTTCTCAAAGGAGCCGCTAGCCCCAGCAGTGCTGGACGGCGACACCGCTTGGGCACAGGCAGTCAACTGGGCAATACTTGCAACGATCCAGGCTGAAGAGTTTGGTATCACCAGTGCAAACGTTGACAGCATTCGCGACACGACAGAGGACGTTGGAATACTTCGTTTCCTTGGAGCAGAAGTTCCAGGTAGCGACGGAGCCGCCGTTCTAGATCCAAACCTTTCATTGCCTACCGACTTTGCTTACCAGGTAGTCAAGCAGGTTGGAAACTACGGAGAGATATTTGCACGTCACCTAACCCCACTGGGTCTAGACCGCGGTCTGAACTCATTGTGGAACGACGGTGGAATTCTCTACGCACCTCCTTACCGTTAAATAATCAACGTCATTACGACAACAGGTAACTCAATTGAGGGCTCAATAACATGAGCCCTCAATTGAGCACACCCCGTAAAGTGCCGTTTTTTAGGGACATTAGAACCCTCAAATGGGCGCTCCAAATACTGGCCTTGTTGGCAGTGTTCGCAATGCTCTATTGGCTGTACGGCAATTATCAAGAGAACGTAGCCAAAAGCAGCATTCAAACCGATCTTCGCTTTCTCGACAACCCCGCAAACTTCACGATTCCAGGAAACGACCTGGATCAATCACAACCGGTACGAGACGCATTCGTCGAGGGTTTTCTGAATACCCTCCGAGTCGCATTTATAGGTATCGCACTTGCCACAATCCTTGGCACCTTGATTGGTATCGCCAGGCTCTCTAAAAACTTCATGGTCAGAACTCTCGGAACTGTTTACGTTGAATTAGTTCGCAACCTGCCACTGCTTCTCCTGCTGACATTCATGAACCTTGCGGTAGTTCTGCAGGCTTTCCCCAGAATTGAAAACGCCTGGCTGCCTCTTGACCTTTTCGTGGTGTCAAACAGAGGCATTGCCATCCCCTGGTTCATCGGCTCTCCCGCTCAGCTAGGAATCGGAATCTTGAGCGCGGCACTACTTGCATTCGTAGTGGCCAAAATTCGAATCAGACAGGCAGATAAAACCGGTAAGCAAGACCGAGCGTGGCTGGTTGGCATAGCTACATTCGTAGTTCTGGTCATTCTGATTTGGCTGCTATTCGGCTACGGCTGGGAGCTCCCATACGTTGACGGCCGGGGAACAACGGGCGGACTAAGGCTGGACCCGTCCTTCTTCGCCCTGGTTGCATCGCTGGTTATCTACACAAGCAGCCACATCGCGGAGATTGTTCGCGGTTCCATTCTCGCTGTCTCCAGAGGCCAAGGGGAGGCTGCGGATGCCATCGCGCTAAGCGGTTCTCAAAAAATGAGACTAATCATCCTTCCTCAAGCATTTCGCATAGCAATGCCGGCGCTCGGAAATCAATACCTGAACCTAATAAAAAACTCATCCTTGGGAGCAACCATCAGCTACTTTGAGCTCACCCAGATCGCTCAAATCACTGTGGGCAATGGATCGCCTGCAGTTCCAGCTTTCTCTCTTACCCTGTTGGTTTATCTAGCAATTTCGCTAGTCACTAGCCTTGTGGTGAACTTTTTCAATCGAAGACTTGCACTGGTGGAACGATGATTACTTGGATGAGAAGAAACCTGTTCAGGTCGATTACCGACACGATACTCACTGTAATTTCGGGGAGCATCTTGGGTTACGTGATTTTTCAGGTTTTTCAGTTCGTATTCATCACTGGGCGTTGGGAAATCATTCAAGTCAACCTGAAAATCCTTCTGGTAGGCCGCTTTCCAGAGGAGCTGATGTTCCTGGTAGGTTTCTCAATCTTGGCGACATGCTTCTCCATAGCCAGCCTTGCTTCGGGGATGAATCGCCCAATCGACCAACCGCCGACTCTTGCTGGAAAGCTATGGGGGCTATTTCAGCGTTTTGGGCTAATTATTGCCACCTCAGCATTCTTGATAGTTCTAGCAGGAGACATGGCCGCCGTTCTGTTCGGTGCATACGTGGTGCTTTCGATCTTCGCAGGAAGGCTCTTTGGACTAGCCAGACGAAATACTGTTCTGAAGAGACTCCCCGGATGGTTGTGGGTCGCCATAAACGCGACGCTGCCGCTAGTCCTAATCTTCCTAACAATGGGGCAGGCCGCGCTCGAAGAGTGGGGCGGGTTCCTGATCAATTTCTACCTTGCCGTGGTTAGCATCGCGCTGAGCTTCCCGTTGGGCGTTATGTTGGCACTTGGCAGAAGGTCAACATTGCCGCTTCTGCGCTGGCTATCCACCGCATACATTGAGCTAATTCGTGGAGCTCCACTTTTTGTTCTTCTGCTCCTAGCCGGTGTTGCCCTGGAGTTTTTCATACCAGCCAGCATCGCACCGGATGCAATCTTCAGAGCGGTGACCGTGTTCACTTTGTTCACTGCCGCATACCTCGCAGAGGTTATTCGGGGCGGTTTACAGTCGATACCGAAGGGCCAAGCGGAGGCCGGTAAGGCGCTTGGGCTTTCCACTTTTAGGATTACGTTCCTAATCACTCTGCCCCAGGCGCTGAGAAACGTTATCCCAGCCCAAATAGGTCAATTCATCTCGCTGTTCAAGGACACCACACTTGCGGGCGTCGCACTCAGCGTCTTCGACTTACTAAATGTTGGCACTGCCATCACTAAACAGGATGATTACCTCGGCCAAGGCCTGATCTATGAATCCCTAGCGTTTGTGGGGCTACTCTTCTGGGTTGGATCATACGTGATGAGCAGAGAAAGCCAAAGAATCGAAAAGAAACTAGGAGTTGGTATTCGATGAGTAATGAAGTATTTAAGGATGCATCCAAGATGTCAGGTGGACGCGAATCCGACGACGCCATAATCGTTATCGAGGGCGTCTTTAAGCGTTTCAAGGACTTTGAGGCGCTGAAGAACATAAACATGCAAGTTGGGCGTAAAGAGGTTGTCGTAGTTATTGGCCCTTCGGGATCGGGCAAATCGACTCTAATACGTTGCATCAACAGGCTCGAGGCACACGATGACGGCCACATTTTGGTAGATGGCACTGCCCTAACAACGGACATTAGAAACATTCAGGAGATCCGAAGAGAAACCGGAATGGTTTTCCAAAACTTCAACTTGTTCCCTCATCTCACGGTCCTAACCAATGTTGCGATTGGACCTAGAAGGGTTCGGGGTCTATCCAAGTCTGCCGCCGAAGAGCTGGCGATGGAACTACTGACCAGAGTGAAGATTCCCGAGCAGGCAGACAAGTTTCCAGCCCAACTGTCCGGGGGTCAGCAGCAGCGCGTTGCACTAGCAAGAGCTCTAGCGATGACGCCAAAGGTGATGCTTTTTGATGAGCCCACTAGCGCACTCGACCCGGAAATGATCAACGAGGTTCTGGACGCAATGAAGGAGCTCGCGCAGGACGGGATGACCATGATTGTGGTGACACATGAAATGGGCTTCGCCCGCGAAGTTGCCGACCGGGTCGTATTCATGGACAAGGGCGAAATCGTCGAAGTAGGAACGCCATCAGAGATATTTGATAACCCCAAAGAGGAGCGGACCAAGAAGTTCCTGTCTCAAATTCTCTAGGGAAATTACGCCTCATTTCACTGAACTTGCTTGAAACAGTGGTCCCTGCCACCCTTACCATCGGAGGCAACTTTTGAACGAACTCACTTTCTCGGATCATCTGCTCGAGCCTGAGCCAATAATCCTTTCCGGCGGATATCTGTTTGAAGCCGAGAGGCGCGGATACCTGACAGCAGGTGAATTTGTTCCGATGGTAGCACTCGAGCATCCAGAGGTATTGAAGCAAATCACGACAGACTTTCTCAGAGCAGGAAGTGACATCGCTCTCGCATTTACCTATAACGGTCACCGAGAAAAATTGAAGCTTCGGGGGCAAGAACATCTGCTGGAGCCGCTCAACAGGGCGGCCATGTCGATCGCCCTAGAAGCGGCTAGCGAGCAGCGAGCTGCTCAGTCACGGGACATTTATGTAGCAGGGAACATTTCCAATTCGAACATCTTCGACCCGGCAGATGAGTCTTCAAAATCGGCAGTCCGAATGATGTATCGGGAGATGATTAAGTGGGCAAAAGAAGAAGGCGCTGACCTTATTGTCGGCGAGACTATGTACTACTTCGAAGAAGCGAAGATTGCCCTCGAAGAAATACAGCTCGCAGGGCTCCCCTCGATAATCAATGTGGCGATTTTCGCAAACGGAGTGCTGCGCGATGGGGTCTCAGCACAAGATGCATGCAGACAGCTGGCCGCAGCTGGGGCCGACGTGGTCGGAACAAATTGTTTTCACGGGCCCCAAACAATTCGACCCATAGTAGAAGCGATAGTTGAGGCAACCAAAGGGCATAACGTTTGCGCCATGCCGGCAACGTATCGCACAACCGCGAAACACCCCACGCTTTTTAATCTTCCAGACCCACTAAACACGGCGGCCCTCCGACATGAGAGGACCTTTCCAGATGCTCTGGAGGCCCAAAATTCGAATCGATACGAGACAGCTGAGTTTGGAAAATTTGCCCTTGGCCTGGGGGTGAAGGTTATTGGTCTTTGTTGCGGAGCAAGCGTAATCCATCATCGAGAACTGGCCGAAGGTCTTGGAAGAAAGACCTACTTATCTAAATACTCGCCCGACATGAGCAAGCATTTTCTGTTTGGAGATGAAGGCGTAATTCCAGCCAGCTCGACACAGTTTGGGTCTCAGGCATAATCGACCGAAGGACCTAAACCCCAATCGGCCCAACCCCTAGCATGAGTAGTATTGCGTTCACCAAACATGCTAGGACCAGCAATGGAAAGATCACGCGAGGTGGTGTTGGCCTGAGACTCAAGACGGACGCAATGCCAGCCAGCACAATAGTTGCAGTCAAACCAATTACGCCTACGAGGCCTGCCAAGCTGTTGCTTTGATAAACAGCAATGCTTGACGCAAGAATTGCCGTAGTTGCAATGACAAGTGCCGAGATTTTTTGTCCAACAAGGTGGGGAAGCGCTCTAACTCCGGTCGCTTTGTCCTGCAGCAAGTCCGGCAAAGTATTCGCAAAGTGCGCGGAGACTCCCAGCAGAGCAGCAACAACCACGACCCATGCGGGTGGAACCTGGCTCTGCTCAAGGCTCAATGTCACAAAGACCGGCAAAACACCAAAGCCAACCGCATAGGGGAAAACTGAGAAAACAGTTGCTTTGAGCCCGAGGTTGTATATCCAGCCGGCAATCAGCATGAGTACCATCCAACCAACGCTCTCCCACCCGAGAACCCCCGAGACAAATAGCGCCAAAATACCCGCAGCAAAAGAAGAGTTTCTAACTAGCGAAACGCCTACCGAGCCCCTTGCCACAGGCTTGTCAGTGCGCCCGGCAGCGCGATCACGCTTGTGGTCTAGCCAATCGTTTGATAACCCCACCGAGAACTGTTGGAACAAAACCGCAAACCCCACTAATGCAACCCTTTGAGTCTCGAGCCCGATGCCAACCGCAAATAGCGTGGCGAAGAGCGCCACTGCGAACGAGGGCATTGGGTGGGTGGATTTATAAAGAAAACTAAGTTTGCTTGCAAACATAGTTAGCGCGCCAAGCGATTGACGACCAAACCAAACACCCAAGGAAGCCTGCTAGCTAGGGGGACAATGGCCATTCTGATCGGAGAATTCGCCGCTGAAATTAGGCCCCCAGTCAAAACCCTAAAATCTCTGCTTACTCGTCGCCAAGCTCTTTCATAACTTGCTGGCTTGTCGTTCAAAATACACTCAATCGCCACCTTTGCTTGAGCAAAGCCCAACCTCAAGCCCTCACCAGTGATTGCATCTACATATCCGGAGGCGTCGCCAACCAAAAGGATGCGACCCTTGGTGCGTCCAGTGGTTAGCTGAGGAAATGAGCCCGCTCCACTTCGCTGCGAAGCCGGTGCTGCACCCGCTAGCCTTCCTGCAAGCTCTGGGATGCTAGCTATGGTTTCATCAAAGTCGGTTGACTTTGGCCCCAAGACAGCCACGCCCACCTGGTCCTCCGATACCGGAGTTATGTAGACCTCAGCGGTCTTGGTGTAAAAGACCTCAATGAATTCGGACCAGGGCGCAACGTGGAAATGCTGCCTTATTCCAAAGCGTTTGGTCCGCTTTGGAGACAGGTCCTTCACCAATCCAGCAGCCTTGGCAATGCCAGAATGCAATCCATCCGCAGCTATCAGGTAACGACCGTGGATGCTCTTACCGTTTGAGCAGGATGCAACCAAACCACTTTCGGTTTCCATTACGGAGCTCACTGATGCCTCGACAAAAACCACTCCAAGACCTTCCGAGCGCGACCTAAGGCTTCCGTGAAGTTCAGTGCGCCTAACGCCTTTTCCAACGCCGCTCGAAAATCGGTGTGATACTGCATGCCCACCACTTCTGTATGTGACTCCGGCAAGATCGCGACCCTTGGGAAACACTCCCAACCTAGCTAACAGCGGAATTGCACCGGGCATTAGGCCCTCACCACAAGCCTTGTCAATTACTCCACTGCGCGGTTCGACAACCACAGCTGATAGGCCGCTCAAACGAGCCTCAATGGCCGCTGCCATGCCTACCGGGCCTCCCCCGACGACTATTACGTCGTAGTTGTTCATCTCAAGCCCTTCAAAGCCTTGTTTTCGGTAGGAATCCTGAATCCAAGGAGCAATACGGCGTTGAGAACAGTGAACGTGATTGCTGTAATCCAAGCCGAGTGAACCATGGGCAAGGCGAAACCCTCAATTGCTACTACCCAATAGTTGGGGTGACGAAGCCAAGGCAGCGAATATGGGCCCTTTCTAACAAGCTTCGCGCCTGGAATCACGATCACCCTGGTATTCCACTGGGACCCAAGTGCCCAAATAAACCAATACCTCGCCGCTTGACATCCGATGGCAATGGCAAGGAAAACCCAGCCCGGAGAACCAAGAAATTGGCGGTCAAAAAGAACAACTTCGACTATGGCCCCTGCTAGTAAAGCGGTATGCAGGGCAATCATGAAGGGCAAATGACCGCGGCCATATTCGATGCCACCGGAAATAAAAGCAAGTTTTGCATTTCTAGTCGAAACAACAAGTTCGTAAATCCGCTCTGCGCCCGTCGCCAGAATAAGACCGATGAATAGCATCACGCCGATAGTCAAGATCATGTCCACTCCAACAGGACAAGCTCAAGGGAAACTCCGGGACCGACCGCAAACAGCAAACCAATTGTCGCCGAAGGCTGCTCAGAAAGATCGCTCAAGACATGAAGAACTGCGGCTGAGGACATATTTCCGGCTCTGGCCATAACATCCCAGCTGGCGGACAAATCGGAGTCGGCTAAATCAAGTGATGAAGCGAATGCCTCAAGAATTTTGGGACCCCCCGGATGGGCTATCCAAACGTCTATGTCGTTGCGGGACAGCCCTTGTTGACCTAGAAGGACATCCACCTCAGCTGCAAAGTTTTCAATTATCATCTCTGGTACACCGGCCTCAAGCATCAAAGAAAGCCCGCTGCCGCCAACTTTCCAGCCGATCAGAGATTCAGTATCGGAGTACAAAGTGCTTCTGCTGCCTTTGACCGAAATCCCATTCATGGCCTTAGGGTGCTGACTACCCACCATCACGACGGCAGCTGCGCCGTCCCCAAAGATACCCGTGCCAACGTAGTTGGCCATAGACCGATCTTCCCATTGGATAGTTAATGAACACAGTTCAACAGAGACAACTAGCGCAACCGCCTTTGGATTACCCAGTAGATAATCTGCGACTCTGGCTATTCCCGCAGCACCCCCAGCACAGCCAAGTCCAAAGCTTGGAATCCTCTTGAGGTCTGACCGGAAACCCATTCGAGCGGCAAGCAATACATCCAGTGCAGGAGCGCCGACACCGGTTACCGTGGTGAAGAAAAGATGATCAACTTCGTCGGCATTTAGCCCGGTTTCATCAAGCGCCCTTCTGGTGCAGTCCTCCACCAGCGAGAGTGCGTGTTGCGCAAAAAGTGTATTCGCCCTCGTGAATGAATCAATATCCGTGTATTCCGAAATCGGTAAAACGAAGTGACGCTGTTCAATCTTGGAATTGCTGTGAAGGCGCTCTAAGACGGCTCTAGTTCCATCAGTCGGTGCGAGCCTGGGTACCAACGCGGCGGTTACCTCAGATTGAGAATGAACATGCTCAGGCAGGGAAGTTTTGACCTGAATGATCACTGCCGACATTCACACACTCCCATCTATAAGATCAAGTGTAACTAGGTGAGAGGCATGTAACTGAGTGAGAGGCATGTAACTGAGTGAGAGCCGGTGTATATTTCCATGCTTGGTCCTGTTGTAAGGAAAGGTGTCCGAAAGTGGGGCGTGCGGGACTTGAACCCGCGACCGAACGATTATGAGTCGTTTGCTCTAACCAGCTGAGCTAACGCCCCCAGCCTCTTAGATTCTACCCAACTAAGACAAGGCCGCCTCGTCTAAAGCAACAGGTGTGAGGAAATTTTGCATCAGGTTTGGCGTCCAAAGCTCTTGCACGGGGTTTACGAGACAAAGGACACCCCCTGGATCCGATGTATCGACTAGAACAATCTAATCGTCGCGTTTACGGCGAAATTTCTTTGCGGCATCGCCTAGCTCGCTTCGAAACTCGGATAGCTGCTCCCTGACTTCTTCGCGCACCTCGCTAAGCCTCTCCCTGGCCTCATCCGCCGCACCCGAGAATCTTCCTCGCGCGCTCTCCGACGCACCTTCTGCGCGGCGCCGAAGACTTAGGGCCTCTACCCTGAATTCCTCGACGCGCTTTCTAAGCGAAGCAGACAGTCGGCCGATTGGCAAAAAATACTCAGGACGATTGTCGGCTGTGGTCGGAACATCTGCGCCCGTGCCCCGATAGAGATCTTCAAAGATCCTTATGGTTGTTGCGATGTCATGCGACTGAATCAAATGCAGGGAGTTTTCACTGAGTCTCGCAAGCTCTTTGTCGTCCGCCGAAAGCACAAGCTCTAAACGTTCTTTCAGGGCTTCAGCGTCGTCCGGGGGGAAAAGATACCCGTTGTCGCCGTCGTGAACCAAATGCGGAAGCGCCATGGCATCCGCGGCTATGACTGGTCGCCCAGAAGCCATGGCCTCCATGGTCGCAATCGACTGCAACTCGGCAATTGAGGGCATTACAAAAACAGTGCAGTGTTCATAAATCCTCGAAAGCTCTTGGTCGGTAACGTGCCCCAGGAACTCGACGCGATCCGAAATCCCAAGCTGACTGGCCTGACGCTCAAGACGCTCGCGCTCACCCCCATCACCAACCAGTCGCAGTTTTAGATTTGGAAACTTATCTAATTTGCTAATGGCAATCAGCAAAATGTTGATTCTTTTCTCGTCATCCAATCGACCAACGAACAGTGCCACCGGCTCCAAGTTCTGAGTTCGAGTCTGGTTCGCAAACTTCGTTGCATCTATGCCGCAGCTGATGGCCAGAACGCCCTTGACGTGCGCTGACTTCTCTAAAAGATCGGCCGCACGTCTCGTGGGCGTAGTTAGAGCGTCCATCTTCCGCAAGACTCTGCCAGCATCCCCCCAGAGAATCTTGATTGCAAGAGGGTGCATAAATTTGGGCAGAAACGCATACTTGAGCAGGTTCTCAGGCATCGTGTGGTTGGTTGCGATCCTCCGGATCGACATTCCTCTGGTTGCGCTCATCGCAAATCTTCCAACCATCAGGTGAGACTGTATGTGCAGTGCATCCGGCTTTTGCTGAAGAATTATTTTCTTGATCGCCCTGGATAGCCCAAAGGGAGAAGTCAAACGATGACTCTTGTGGTTCGGCATCTTGTGACTCTTAAGTCTGTGCACGGTCATCATGGCACCGTCGTGAACTTCCACTCTTGTTCCAGACCAACCGTCAATACCGGGAGCAATAATTGACACCTCGTTACCGTTTCTAACAAGACCACCGGCTAAACGTTCGGCAAACCTGGCTGCCCCGTTTATGTCTGGGGCAAAAGTGTCGCAGGCTATGAGGACCCTAATCGGTTTACTCACTGTTACCCTTCTCGGTCAACTGCGGGTGAAATTTGTTCAAGGCAAGTACTCCAGATATAGCAATGATACCCGCCACTGCGTAGCCAAACACTTCTCCGAGACTTGCCGCCTCGGCCTCACCAAGAATTACGATTCCGATCATGACTGCAACAGCAGGATCGATAACGGTCAGCCCCGCGATGACCAAATCCGGAGGGCCGGACGCGTAAGCGTTCTGAACGAACCATCCACCCAGAACCGTGGCTCCAACCAGTGAAATGAGAGCAAGCAGCGTTAGAAGGTCATAGTCCTGCTGCAGGACTCGCTGAATCACGACTTTGGCTAGCGAGGCAACAAAGCCATAGAGGACGCCCGCCCCAAAAATGTATTGCAGCGCACCTACCTTGCCCCTTGACCGCCAGAATAATGCGCCGAACATTAGCAGTAAGAGAAATAATATTCCGACTACCTGCAAAAGCTTCTCGTTGCTCATTTCAACCGCCACAGCACTAGAGGCTGCCACTGCAACAAAACCACCAACGCCCAGAGTTGTTAGGGCAATTGCAAGAAACGTGCTCAGGTTTAGGCGGAGCCTGTAAATCTTTGCGTTTAAAAGAGAGGTCATAATCAGTGCAATTGCGCCGATCGGCTGCACCACGATCAGCGGAGCAAGTGCAAGCGCGGATAGCTGGAAGAGTATTGCCAGCACCAAAAAACTTGTTCCAGTCAGCCATCTGGGTCTTCTAAGAAGATCAGCAATCTGCTTGAGGCTTAAGGATCCAGGTCTCGGGCGGCTAGGCGCATGATGTTTAGTCACTGCGTCATTTTGAAACTGTGCGCCAAGTGAGAGAAAAATCGCTCCGATAACAGCAAGGCCGATCGCAAATGCCCTAACAATCTCGGGTGAAAACAAAACTTTTCTCCTGTCGGACTGGAAGCCCTAAAAGCCTAGACCACCAAGCTGAAATTACCCCTAGAGATTAGCTAAAATGGGCACGTGACCTTGAAGACAATACTCATAACCGGTGATCCAGTGCTTCACACACGTGCACTGGAGGTCCCGGTTATAGATGATTACATCCGCGAGCTGGTGCAAGACATGTTCGAAACCATGGATGCAGCACCCGGCGTAGGACTAGCTGCAACTCAAATCGGAGTCGGGCTGCGAATATTTGTTTACGCATATGGCACTGACGATGAGGAAATTCGGGGGGTTGCAATCAATCCTGAGCTTTCAATCTCGGAATTTTCCGACGAGCCGCTAGACGAAGAGGCTGACACCGAGGGTTGTTTGTCGATTCCAGGAGAAAGATTTCCCCTCAAGCGGGCAAACCGCGCCCTGTTGATGGCTACTGATCTAAAGGGCCAGGATTACCAAATAGAAGCCGAGGGCTGGCTGGCTCGAATCTTTCAGCATGAGTTTGACCACCTAGAAGGAATGCTCTACGCAGACCGGCTAGTGAAACCCCATAAGAGGCAAATGAAAAAGGCAATCAAAGAAAATAACTGGGGTGTGCCTGGATTGTCGTGGTTGCCAGGAAAAGACTACCTAGAGCCCTAAAAGCCTTACCCCGGCAGCCACAAGCGCCCCGGCTAGCACAACAAAAATATAGGGAACCCTAAGAGCTAAAAGCGCCCCAGCAACAACCAGGGAAGCTGCTCGTGCATCAAGAACCAGATCGCTCTGAGTCGAAAACCCCTGAAGCATGACAAGCGCTGCAAGCAAAGAAACCGTCATGCGCTCGGCAATCAGCCTTCCACGCTCCCCAATAAGACGGTCGGGAATCAAGAAGCCTAAAATTTTCCAGCTGTAGACTGCTAACGATGCAAAAATCACCGTACTGATCATTTTTTGCCCCCTATCGGGAGCAAAGCAACAACAGCGGCCAATAACACCGGAACACCGGCTGGTGTGAGGGGAATTGCGACCAGTGCAACTAATGCGCCAATGCCGGCCAAGGCCAAGTTATTTTTTAATCTAGGCCATAGCAGTCCCAGAAACGCAGCAGCAGCAGCGCCATCAAGACCCCAAGCTTCAACTGACCCAAAGAGGTTTCCGGCCAAGGCTCCCAGCAGAGTTGCTGTGTTCCAAAAAACGAACACAGCACCACCGGTCAGCCAGAAGCCAAGTTTTTGATCTCGCAGACCTTCCTGGGCCGCGGAAACAGCATTGGACTCATCAATGGTCAAATGGGCTGCCAGCATGCGCCATAGGCCTCTTGGACCAATTACGGTGTTGAGTCGAAGGCCATAGAAGGAGTTTCGGACACCCATTAGCCAAGCCGAAGAGATTGCTGTGATCGGAGCTCCCCCAGCAGCAACGATACCCACGAATGCAAATTGACTCGCGCCCGAAAACATCAAGAGGCTGAGCAACATGACGGCAGGAACTGATAGGCCAGCGGCAGACCCAATGGCCCCAAATGAAACCCCGTAAAGGCCAGTGGCAAGGCCCACGGACAGTGAGGTGGAAATTACTTGCCTGCTCATGCCGTCTCCAGGAAAAGTGTGGCTCCTCGGCTTGGACTCGAACCAAGAACCTATCGATTAACAGTCGATTGCTCTGCCAATTGAGCTACCGAGGAATGCATCCCTAGAGACACGGCACAACATTAGCAGATTCGCGAGCTATTTCATCAACTCACGACGTTCTGATTCCAACGCCATCAATTCTTGCTGGACTTGGGCAAGCTGTTCTGGACTTGCTGTCGAGTCGATACGCCTCAACGCTGCCATTAAGTCGACTTTCTCTCGCGCCAAAGTGTTGAGCATCGCTGTCCTTACGACACCAGCCGCGTATTTAGTTAGCTCCGCCTCGTTAGCGACAGGAAGATTAGCAAGAGCCAGAGACCGAACAACGTCCAAATCCTCTGGCAAAACTTGCGTGGCCAACAGATTGGCGAAGCCATCCTCGGCTAAATGCATAGAGTTCAAGTTCGCCACCTCGAGAATTCGATGATGCTGGGCAACGGAAAAACCCGAAGCCAACATCCGAAGAAGTTGATCCGCACTAAAGGCACCGGGTGCCTGCACCAGGACTTCAAGTATTTGTCTCTCCATTCGAGCCTGAGGAGTGACGACCTCGGGAGAAGCGCTTCCGGTCTGTCTCATCGGTTCTACCCGCTGCTGAACCTGTCTGGTAACACCGGCTCGAACCATTTGCTCTACTTCAGAAGAGTCAAGAGACACCCAATCCGCCAGCGCCTTTATGTAGCCGGTCTTGAGCGCGGAATCAGTAATCTCAGCAACAACTGGCGCTGCCGCTCTTGCCGCAGCGACCCGAGAATCAAGATCTGCTAAAGAAAACTGGCTAATTCGATGGCGAATAACGAACTCAAATAAAGGCTTTTTGGATTCGAGCATTTTCGATATTGCCCCGTCGCCCATTTTCTGTCGAAGGTCCGCGGGGTCAAGACCATCAGGCCCGCTCGCGACAAAGGTCAGGGCATTGAACTTCGAGCTATCACCATAAACTCGAAGGGCAGCCTTCTCACCTGCGGCATCCGGATCAAAAGTGAAAATCACCTCGGCCGGATCATTTGTTTGACCCAATAAACGATTGATTATGCGAATGTGCTCTTCGCCAAAGGCAGTGCCACAAGTTGCGACAGCAGTCTCCACGCCGGCTAAGTGACAGGCCATGACATCGGTATACCCCTCGACAACAACGATCTGCCTTGACTTGACGATGGCTTTTCGAGCCAAATCAAGACCATAAAGGACGCTCGACTTGTGATATACGGGGGTCTCAGGAGTGTTTAGGTATTTCGGACCCTGGTCGTCATCGTAGAGTTTCCTGGCACCAAACCCAAGCACTTGCGAATTGGCATCTCGGATCGGCCACAACACTCGCCCGCGAAAGCGGTCATAGCCGCCCTTGTCACTCTCCATCGCCAAGCCGGCTAAGACAAGTTCCTGCATTTGGTAACCGGCAGTCGTTGCCGCTTCTATCAGGTTCTGCCAGCCCTTCGGGGCATAGCCGATTCCGAAAGTTGCAAAGCTTTCCAATTCAAATCCGCGAGACAACAGAAAGTCTTGAGCAGTCTGGCCTTCGCTCGATTGCAATTGTCCCTGGTAGTAATCCGACGCGAATTTGTTTAGGGCTAACAACCTGGACCTTGACGAGCCCTCGTCGGTTCCCTCCTCAAACTTCAGCTGATAGCCGACCTTGTCCGCCAACCGCTGCACCGCATCGGAAAAGCTAACCGACTCGATCTCTTGAATGAACTTGTAAACATCGCCACCAACTCCACAGCCAAAGCAGTGATAGAACGCAGGATTAGCTCGAACGTTAAAACTGGGTGATTTCTCATCGTGAAATGGACACAAACCCTTGAAAGAACCGGAACTTGCCGCCTTTAGGGATACGTAGCCACCAACAATCTCCACAATGTCAGCGCGCTCTTTTAGCTCCTCAATGTCCCCTTGGGATACTCGACCAGCCATAGATGAATCCTATGCTCTTGTGTTGCGGTGAAGAGCGACCGCTGCAGGGTCAGTAAGAGATGCAACGTAATCGACGATAACTCGTTTCTGAGCCTTGTGGCCTTTTGCCCCTATCCATGCCTCGGAACCGGTCGAGTCGAGTCCCGCTCCGTTCTTGGCTAGCAAGATTTCGGCAAGCTCCACAAGCAAAGTTCGCTGGTCCTCATAGTATGCCTGGCGGGAATCTTCTGTCATGACTGATGAGGCAACAATGCCCTTCAACACAGCAATCTCGCTTCTAACGCGGCTCGGGACCTCTACCCCGGCACTAAAACGACTCAACGAGCCCTTTTTAGACTCTTCCAAAACTGCACCGGTGGTTCTGGACACAAACGATCCTATGAGATCACTGGCTAGATTTTTTAGACTAGCCAAATGTCTGGGCGATCCATCAAATTTCCTCAGCCAATGGCTGGAGGATTGCAATGACAAGAGAGCTTCCTCTAGTTCTGCTTCCGAATAAGTGCCTCCAGACCACTTGCCTATGTCCTCAATTAGGGCGTCGTTTGACTTGACAACCGAAATCGACGCTGGATTCACGAACCCCTCCACTATCGAATCCTCGAAGTCATGCACTGAGTAAGCGACATCGTCAGCAAAGTCCATAATTTGAGCTTCAACGCACTTGATACCCTCAGGAGCTTGCTGCCTCATCCAATCGAAGACCTCTACGTCGTCGTCATAGACACCAAATTTTGTAACGTTGTCGAACTCGGCTGCTCTGGACAGTGGCCAGGGATACTTAGTCGCCGCATCCAAGGAGGCTCTCGTTAGATTCAAGCCTCTTGAGATACCACTATCGTCGTAAATTTTTGGTTCAAGCCTCGTTAGAATCCTGAATGTTTGAGCGTTCCCTTCAAAGCCCCCAATGTCGGCGGCCCAGAAGTTTAGGGCCGACTCGCCGTTATGGCCAAAAGGTGGATGCCCAAGATCATGGGCTAGGCAGCCCATGTCCACTAGATCCGGGTTCACTCCTAGGGCTGTTGCCAGCTCCCTACCAACCTGAGCAACCTCAAGCGAATGAGTAAGTCTTGTTCGTGCAAAGTCCCCAGAGCTTGGGGAAAGAACCTGAGTCTTAGCGCTCAGCTTCCGAAACGCTGCCGAGTGCAAAACTCTGGCTCGATCGCGCGCAAACTCTCCGCGGCCCTCCATCTGAGACCCGGGTTGGCCCACAAAACGCTCGAGATCTCGAGGGTCATAGCCGCTTTCTGCCTTGGCAACCATACTTATCCTCCTGAGACCGACAGTTCCGCGAACTCCAGCTGAGCTCGATGAGTGTCGTTCAGGTCTCGAGAGTCCAACCACCCTTCCGGCAGTGAACACTTCTTAAGCGAGCCGAGCCTGCCCCGAGGGCCCTCTGCCTCTTCGCCCGGGTAGGGCGTATCTCGCTCTAGTGAGCCCAATAGATCGGATGCCTGTTGCAATGACTCGACTCTTGCAAGATCGGCCCTAAATTCCCCACCGACTGGGTAGCCCTTGAAATACCAGGCAACGTGCTTCCTAATATCTCGGCACGCCCTACCTTCTTCATCGAAGAACTCTGTCAGCAGCTCGGCATGTCGATAAAAAGCGTCGGCCACCTCACCAAGTGATGGCATTACCTCGTCTACTTGTGGATTCTTGTCACCAGCTAGGTAGCCAGCTATTGCCCGCTCCAGGTCCTGAAACAGCCACGGCCTTCCGAGGCATCCTCTGCCAACCACAATTCCGTCTACTCCGGTTTTATCCATCATTGATACTGCGTCCTGAGCTGACCAAATGTCACCATTGCCAAGGACTTGAACGTCTGGCAATGACTCTCGAAGTTCTGCGATGGCGTCCCAGTCTGCTCTTCCGGAATAGAAATCCTCCGCCGTTCGCCCATGCAGCGCCACAGCAGTAACCCCTGCGTCCCGAGCAGCCTTTCCAGCGTCCAAAAATGTTAGGTGATCTTGATCTATACCTTTGCGCATTTTGACCGTCACTGGGATTGTTCCAGCTGCCCTAACAGCTGCTTGAACAATGGCCTCAAATAGCTCTGATTTCCAAGGTAATGCTGCTCCTCCACCCTTTCGAGTGACCTTTGCAACCGGGCAACCAAAATTCAAGTCGATATGATCTGCTCGGTCTTCTTGAACGAGCATCTCAATGGCTCTAGATATTGTCGCAGGATCGACTCCATACAACTGGACCGACCGAAATTCCTCGGACTCGTGATGCCCAATCAGGCGCATCGACTCTTCAGTTCTTTCAACCAGAGCTCTGGAGGTAACCATCTCCGAAACAAACAGCCCATTACCGTACTCGCGACAGAGCCTCCTGAAGGCAGTGTTAGTAATACCAGCCATTGGTGCCAGTACGACTGGCACCTCAAAGGTTTTAGTTCCGTAGGTTAGTCCCAATTAGCTAGCTGAGTCTCTCAAATAGGTAGCTGGCGACCTTGTCCAAGGACACTCGTTCTTGAGCCATTGAATCACGCTCACGAATAGTCACGGACTGGTCATCGGCTGTCTCGAAATCAATCGTTATGCAAAAAGGAGTGCCAATTTCATCTTGTCTGCGATACCTGCGACCAATCGCACCTGAGTCATCAAAGTCAATGTTCCAGTTTTTTCTAAGTTCGGCGGCCAACGACTTAGCAATTGGATTTAACGCTTCGTTTCTGCTGAGCGGCAAAACAGCTGCCTTCACGGGCGATAGTCGATAATCGAGTCGAAGAACGGTTCTGGTGTCAACGCCACCCTTTGCATTGGGGGCCTCATCCTCTGTATATGCATCGACCATGAATGCCATGAGCGACCTAGTGAGTCCAGCCGCTGGCTCAATGACGAATGGAGTCCAGCGCTTTTCCTCGGTTTGATCAAAGTAACTCAAGTCAACACCGGACGAAGCCGAGTGGGTTTTTAGGTCAAAATCAGTTCGGTTTGCAATTCCCTCAAGTTCACCAAATTCTCCACCTTGAAAGCCAAAGCGGTACTCGATATCAACTGTGCGCTTGGAGTAGTGAGAGAGCTTTTCCTTCGGGTGGTCGAACAGTCGAAGATTATCCGGATTGATTCCGAGATCTAGATACCAGTTATGGCGCTGTTCGATCCAGTATTCATGCCATTTTTCATCTTCACCTGGCTTTACAAAAAACTCCATCTCCATCTGCTCAAACTCACGAGTTCGAAAAATAAAGTTACCCGGAGTGATTTCATTGCGGAAGCTCTTTCCCATTTGACCAATTCCAAATGGAGGCTTCATCCTTGAAACATTTAGAACGTTGTTAAAGTTCACGAAAATACCTTGGGCCGTCTCGGGCCGCAGGTAATGCATTCCGGTGTCATCATCGACTGGACCTAGCGAGGTCTTCAAAAGGCCGTTAAAGCTCTTTGGCTCAGTCCAGGATTCCTTTGTCCCACAGTTTGGGCAGGCAATCTCTGCCATTGATTTGGGAGCCCTGGACTTCTTTTCCTCAAAGGCCTCTTCCAGATGATCCTGACGAAAGCGCTTGTGACAACTGGTGCATTCAATCAATGGATCGACAAACGCCTCGACGTGGCCGGACGATTCCCAAACCTTCGTCGGCAAAATAATTGAACTATCCAGCCCAACAACGTCATCTCTTCCAGACACCACAGACTGCCACCACTGGCGCTTGATGTTTTCCTTGAGCTCCACTCCGAGTGGGCCATAGTCCCATGCCGATCTCGATCCACCGTAAATTTCGCCAGCCTGAAACACAAAGCCTCTGCGTTTTGCGAGCGAAATTACCTGGTCGAGCTTTTGATTGGCCATTATTCTCCGGGGATTATTTATTGGACGTCCAGCGACTCCCTAGTTTAGTGGGGCATCGGAGGCGCCGCCGAAGCGGCGCTGCCTTCTTCCAAACTCGCCGATGGCCTCCCACAGCGACTCGCGAGTGAAATCTGGCCAGAGTACGTCCATGAAAATCATCTCCGCATAGCTCGATTGCCAAAGCATGAAGTTAGAGGTGCGCATCTCTCCGCTCGAGCGCAAGAACATGTCAACGTCCGGGAGCTCTGGAACATAAAGTCTTTTTTGAATCGTCTTCTCGGTAATGGATTTGGGAACTGAACCACTAGCGCTGACCTCTTGGAGAATCTTGTTCACCGCGGCAACTATCTCCTGCCTGCCTCCGTAATTAACGGCCATGGTTAGGACCAAGCCTGTGTTGTTCTTGGTCATCTCCTCAGCAATACGAAGCTCACGGACGACGCTTGGCCAAAGCTTGCGCTCCGATCCAGACCAACGAATGCGAACGTTCCATTCCATAAGGAGATCTCTTCGTCGCCTCAATACATCCTTGTTGTAGCCCATTAGGAACTTGACCTCTTCGGTCGAGCGCTTCCAGTTCTCCGTCGAAAATGCATAGGCCGTTAGATTCTCGACACCGGCGTTGGTCGCGCCCGCGACCGCCTCAAGTAGTGACGCCTCGCCAGCCCTATGACCCTCAGTGCGAGTAAGACCGCGCTCATTGGCCCACCTGCCATTCCCGTCCATCACCATAGCGATGTGCTTTGGAACAGCGCTAAAGGACGGCATGCTTCTTACAGGGTCATTAAGTTTTATCAACTTCGCTCCACGTGCTCCAGGGATCTAAGTCCTCTTTCGAGCTGCCATTGCAAATATCCGGCAACAACACCGCTCACGGCAGCACGCGTTGCCAAGTTAGCGCGACCAACGCTTGGCCAATCACCGATTAGCAGCGCGCTAATGTGCGAAATTCCATCGACCCCGAGACGCACGGACCCGGGCATTGTGCAAGATTGGCAACTTACAGACCCAGAATGGACGGAAAATGAAACTGTCTCGGTTGATGCGCAGCCCTGGCACTGGTCAATGTTGGTAATCCAACCCGAGATTGCCAATGCTCGCAAAAGGTATGAATCCAAGATCTGATCAGAGGAGTATTCCTTCAGTGAAAGAGCCCTGAGGGCACCAATCACAAGCATGTAGTGCTGGGAGGAAGAATCTTCGCGCGTGAAGCGCTCGGCCGCTTCGACAACTGCACTAGCTGCTGTGTATCTGGCGTAGTCCGCTACGATAACGGACCCGTAGTTAGCTAGTTGCTCTACCTGAGAAACAGTGTCTAGGTTTCTGCCTTCGTAGAGCTGCAAATCCACAACATTAAACGGCTCCAACCTTGCGCCGATTCTGCTGCTAGTTTTTCTAACACCCTTCGCAACCGCTCGAACTTGACCGTGATTTTTTGTCAACAAGGTCACTATGCGATCGACTTCCCCAAGCTTGTGGGTTCGGATGACGACGGCTTCATCTCGGTAATGCGGCATAGAACAAGTATCGCAATAATTGCGGGTTTAGCCGGTAACTGCGGTCCTTAGAGCTCGATTAGTTGAGCTAATCAAAGCCTTTAGAGAAGCGGTAGCAATATCGCCATCAATACCGACACCCCAAAGCACTTTCCCGTCAACCTCGAGTTCGATGTAAGCGGCAGCTAATGCATCTCCACCGGCGCTAAGAGTGTGTTCGACATAGTCAAGAAGCCTGATATCAGAACCTTTTTCCCGCAAAATGGCAATCAGAGCCGAGATAGGCCCGTTACCCGTTGCAGTAGCTGAAAACTCAGCGTCTCCATCGCGCATGACTACGTCAACTTGAACGATTCCATCCATGTCAGATTCGGTCCGCATTTTCTTAAGCTCGAAACGACCCCACCTAGGCTGCTCGATCGCGGCCGGAAGATACTCGTCTTGGAAGATTTCCCAAATTCTCTCGGAGCTAACCTCGCCGCCGGAAGTATCGGTGAAGCCCTGAATAACCTTCGAAAACTCTATCTGGAGCTTGCGAGGCAAGTCCAAGCTGTGATCGGTCTTCAATAGATAGGCCACTCCACCCTTACCAGATTGGGAGTTCACTCTAATGACGGCCTCGTAGTTCCTGCCAACGTCCTTTGGGTCAATCGGAAGGTACGGAACGGCCCAGGTGTGCTGATCAACGCTGTTTCCGGCCTCAAGTGCATCTTTTGCCAGATGGTCAAATCCCTTTTTGATGGCATCCTGGTGCGATCCGGAGAATGCCGTGTAAACCAAATCGCCGCCGTATGGACTGCGCTCAGGAACCTTTAGTTGATTGCAATATTCAACGGTGCGTTTGATCTGATCGATATCCGCGAAATTGATCATCGGATCGATTCCCTGACTAAATAAATTTAGGCCCAGGGTAATTAGATCAACGTTTCCAGTTCGCTCGCCATTTCCAAAAAGACAACCCTCAATTCGATCGGCACCGGCCAAGTAGCCCAGTTCAGCTGCGGCAACCGCTGTCCCTCGGTCATTGTGCGGATGCAATGAAAGCAGAATTGCCTCTCTTGGGTGAAGCCTTCTGGACATCCACTCAATCGAATCCGCGTAGACATTCGGTGTTGCCATTTCAACGGTTGCCGGCAGATTGATTATCAACTTTCGGTCCGAAGTAGGTTTGATAATGTCTGCGACCGCGTTGCACACTTCAAGTGCGAACTCGAGCTCAGTGCCGGTATAGGATTCCGGCGAGTACTCGTAAAAGACTTTTGTTTCGGGGATGCTGGCTTCTAATTCCAAGCATTTCAAAGCCGCATCAGTGGCAATCTTTTTGATTCCGGCCTTGTCCTGCCCAAAGACAACTCTGCGTTGAAGCACTGAAGTTGAGTTGTAAAAATGCACGATTGCCTGCTTGGCTCCAGCTATCGACTCATATGTCCGCTCAATAAGGTGATCCCTGGACTGAGTCAAAACCTGAATCGTTACGTCATCGGGAATCAAGTCCTGCTCAATCAGTAGACGCACGAAGTCAAAATCAGTTTGGGAAGCCGAGGGAAACCCAACCTCAATCTCCTTGTAGCCCATTGCAACCAAAAGCTTGAACATCTCAAGCTTTCGCTCGGCGTTCATTGGGTCGATTAGTGCTTGGTTACCGTCACGCAGATCAACAGCGCACCACTGGGGCGCCTGGGTAATTCTCTTAGTGGGCCAAGTTCTGTCTGCAAGCTCTACTGAAATCTGCTCGTGAAAAGGTTCATAACGCTCAAATGGCATTTTCGATGGTTTTTGGTGATTTTTCATTTCTCTCCGCCTAAATCTGAATTGACCGCAGGTTTGCACCGCGACGAGATTGGGCCGTGGCTAGGCCTCGTCGCGGCCAATAAGCAGGAGGTTAAAACTCATGTTCTCAGGCTAGCACTTGAAGAGCAGTTGCGCTAGAACCCGAGTTTTCCAAGCTGCTTGGCATTTCTTTGCCAGTTTTGAGCAATTCTGACTTGAATTGCCAGGTGTATAGGCTCGTCCATAAGCGCCTCAATTTCACGCCTAGCCTTTTGGCCTATAGTTTTCAGCATCGAGCCGCCCTTACCGATAATTATTCCCTTCTGGGAATCGCGTTCTACCCAAACCGAAACGTGAACGGTCGGTTTTTTCGAATCGTAGAGAATCTCATCCAGCGTGACTGCAAGCGAATGAGGCAGTTCATCGTTTACTAACTCAAGTGCCGCTTCTCGAACTAGCTCGCAAATCCGATCCTCAAGAGGCTCTTCACTAACGACGTCCTTCTCATAGAACAATGGACCAACCGGTAAATAGCCAATCAGAAGTGTCTCTAGAAGATCAACCTGTTCCATGGTTGCTGCTGAAACCGGAACAATCTCCTCCCAGTCGTGTAGTTCTGAGACTGCCATTAGGTGTTGAGCAAGCTTTTGCTTAGATACGGTTTCGCACTTGGTGACAATTGCGATTTTCTTGGCACGACCGTACTTGGCAATGTCCGCAACAATTTTTCGATCACCCGGCCCAATTTCCTCGTTGGCCGGAGTGCAAAAGACAATTACATCCACTTCGTGCAAAGTTGAGCTCACAAGGTCGTTTAGTCGTTGGCCTAGAAGTGTCCTTGGCCTGTGAAGACCTGGGGTGTCAACCATTATTAGCTGACCAGTCTCCGTGGTCTTAATTGCCCTAATTGCGCGCCTGGTGGTTTGTGGTTTAGAGCTAGTAATGGCGACTTTTTCGCCCGCAATAGCATTGGTGAGCGTTGACTTGCCAACGTTCGGTCGGCCCACGAAGCTTACAAACCCTGATCTAAATTCACTCATCTATCACGAGTTTACGAACTAATACGCTAAGCAGTTGACCTTTCTTGGCCACCACGCGCTCAGCAGTTAGCATCAGGCCCTGCACCTCGACTGTTTCCCCGCCCACAGGAAGCGCTCCAATTGCCTTGACTAGAAGACCGCCGATTGTGTCAACATCATCGTCATCAAGCTCAATCTCGAAAATCTCAGCAATTTCATCCAACGGAGTTCTGGGCTGGCACCTGAAAGTTGTTTCGGAGAGTTTCTCGATTCCTACAACCTCACGGTCGTACTCGTCTCCAATTTCACCAACGAGCTCCTCAATCAAATCCTCCACGGTCACGATCCCAGCAACCCCGCCATACTCATCTACGACAATTGCGATCTGAGTTTTTACCCGCTGCATCTCTTGAAGCAGCTCCGCAACCGACTTGGATTCTGGAGTAAAGAGCGCCTGTCTTGAAGCATCAATTGCTTTTTTGACCGACAGTAGGCCCGGGTCTTGATGCACAACCCTGGCAAGATCCTTTAGGTAGAGCACACCAACAACGTCATCGACGCTCTCCCCCACAACTGGCAGCCTCGAAAACCCAGTCGCCATAAACGTGCTCAATGCATCCTCGAGCAACGCATCGCTGTCAACTACTTCAACGTCTACCCGAGGGACCATGACCTCACGGACCACCGTCTCGCCAAACTCTTCAACCGAGTCCAGAAGTTCTTGTTCATACTCCTCGGCCACCTCAGGAGTTACAAGCCTGATTGGGGCAACCAATTTGCTCCACCATGTCACAAGTCCGTTTGCGTTATTGGATAGTTTCTCGGCAAATTTAGCCCTACCGAGAATTCGGCCAAGTAGCTGCTGTGTAAGCCAAAGTCCGACCAGGCCTAGAGCCAAAATGTAACCAAGATTGCCAGCTTCCACGGCAAAAACTAGCCAAAAACCGGCTAAAGCGCTCAATAACAGCGCCCTGGCAATAGATAAAGCTCCTGCCCGAGCGTCTTCAGCAATTTCTAGCGTGGTCTGAATGGCAGCCAGAATAATCAACAGGGCCGCCAGCACTAAACCGGAGATTACGAAAATCAAGAGGTTTCCGATTTGTAGAAATCAGCCAACAAGCTTTTTTGAAGATCAAACATTTCTTTTTCTTCGTCCGTTTCAGCGTGATCAAAGCCAACCAGATGAAGCATGCCGTGGGTGACCAGCAGCAAGATTTCATTGATTGTTTCGTGACCAGCCGTTACAGCTTGCTTTGTTGCAACCTGCGGGCACACGACTATGTCACCCAAAATCCCTTCGGGTGAGCTGTTCCGGTCGGTACCCGGACGTAATTCGTCCATCGGAAAACTCAAGACATCGGTTGGACCCGGTTCATCCATCCACTTGATATGAAGATCAGTCATAGGCCCCTCGTCCACAAAAGTAATCCCAAGGTCCACTAATTCGTGAAGTTTCAGAGCTCCACGGACAAAATATGCCAGCTCGAGCACTCGTTCAGTATCCACAGTGATTTCTGATTCATTTGCTATCTCAACACTCATTTGATTGCCGCTCTGTCATAAGCCTCGACGATTCTTGTGACCAGTTCATGTCTAACTACATCTCTGCTTGTTAGCTTTTGAACGTTGAGTCCTTCAACATCAGCCAGCACCGTCTGAGCAATCCCAAGTCCAGACTTCCCGCCGGGAAGATCAATCTGAGTAACGTCACCGGTTACAACCATCTTGGAATTGAACCCCAGTCTTGTCAGAAACATCTTCATTTGTTCACCGGTGGTATTTTGCGCCTCATCAAGAATGATGAAGCTGTCATTTAGGGTCCTGCCCCGCATGTAGGCAAGAGGCGCAACCTCAATAACCCCGGCTTCCATAAGCTTTGCTGTCACATCTGGCTCCAGCATCTCCTGAAGTGAATCAAATAGCGGTCTTAGATAGGGATCGATTTTTTCACTGAGTGTCCCAGGCAAAAAACCAAGCCTCTCTCCAGCCTCAACGGCTGGCCGGGTAAGGATTATCCGGCTGACTTCTTTTCGATAAAGTGCCTCCACGGCCTTTGCTACCGCCAAGTAGGTTTTTCCAGTACCCGCAGGGCCAATCCCAAAGGTGATGGTGTTCTGGTCAATGGCATCTAGGTACTCTTTTTGGCCCGCCGTCTTGGCCCTTACCGTCTTGGCAGGCGTGTTTATCGTGCTTGACGCAAGTATCTTTGCAGCTGGCTGCTCTTTATTGTCCTGAATAATTCGTATCGTCTCTGAAACACCTTGAGGATCCGGGCTAAGGCCCTGCTTTATCATCTCTGCAAGCTGCTCGAACACCTCAGAAGCTAGATCCAACTGAGCCTGATCACCCGTGAGATTAAAAACATTCCCCCGATTTTGAATGACTAAGCCCGGCAGCTCAGCCTCAATTCGCTTCAGATTCTTGTCTTGCTCGCCCAAGAGATCAAGGAGTGCTACTCCGGTTATTTCAAAGTTTGCTTTAGCCACTAGCTGGACTGCTGACTGAGAATGTGCGCGTGAGTGTGAAAGACCGATTGCCCCTCACGCTTGCCAGTATTGAACTGAAGCTTGAACTGGCCGTCAGTTTTAGTCGCTGCAACTTTTCGAATCAACTCAAAAAGACCTTGAAGATTAGAAGAATTATCAAGCAGAAGAATATTTTCACTGTGAATTTTTGGAACCACCAAAATGTGGACCGGAGCCTGCGGGTAGAGATCTAGGAAGGCTATGGCGTGCTCGTTTTCAGCAATCAGCTCGGTCGGAACCTCGCCAGCGACTATCTTGCAAAAAATGCAGTCCATGTTCTCCTCCTTCATCATTTTAGCCACTAGCTCCATTGCCCCGACAGGGCCATTAGCGCTGCGATAGCTGCAGGCCCGGCGCTTGAAGTTCGAAGAATAGATGCGCCAAGCCGGACGCCCACAAACCCTTGAGACGCAAGACTGTCAATTTCATGCTGTGCAAAGCCGCCCTCCGGTCCTACCACAATCGTCACTTCATTCTCCAGCTGCAGTCCAACGATGCTTGTCGACGCCTGGGGATCGAGAACAAGACCGGTACCGACAGGTATCAACTGCTTGAGAGTAGAAAGGTCGTTGATAGCCGCCCCAAACGCCTGCTGAGATTGCTTCATTGCGGAAATAGCGATTTGGTTCCAGCGCTCCTGATTTCTTGACGCCTTAGCTCCCCACTCGACCACTGATCGTGAGGCTTGCAGTGGAGTTATGCTCGAGACGCCCAATTCAACAGCGGCCTGGAGAGCAGCCTCGTCTCTGCCTCCTTTAGCAAGTGATTGCACAAGGTGTATCTCAGGCGCTGACCTAGTTATTGCTCGGAATGATTTTGGTTCGAGCTGTCCTGTAGCGGCATTTGAAACTGTGGCGGTCAGTACTCCACCGACACCATTGGTTATGGAGACCTCTTCCCCATCTCTGATCCGAAGACTCTTGAAATGTTCAAGCTCGGTAGCTGTGATAACCGATGAAGAATCGGTAATGCTTGGGTCATAAAACCAATGCACTAGAACCTGCCTCTAGCACGGCGACTGCCAAGTCTCGGCGAGTCATCCTTGTGAAGCGCCTTGAGTTTTTTGAAAAGATCCTTTTGTTTTCCGTCTATTCGGTTTGGGGTCAAGATCTTCAGTTGCAGCAAAAGGTCTCCGCGTCCACGACCGCGCAGCTTATTCGACCCAAGACCCTTGAGGGTTATTACATCCCCGTGCTGAGCACCTGCCTTCACCGTAACAAGTGAAGGGCCGTCCAGTGTTTCGATTTCAGTTTCGAAACCAAGGGCTGCATCCGCGATTGGAACCTCCAGCACAGCAACCAAATTGTCCCCATCGCGGCCAAAAATCGGGTCGGCGCGAACCGAAACCTCTAGGTAAATGTCACCGCTGGGTCCGCCTCCGAAACCCACTTCACCTTGGCCTGGTAGGTGCAAACGCAAGCCGTCGGACACTCCAGCTGGGATATTAAGATCTAGATCTCTTGAGGCTCTGACTCTGCCCTGGGCTCGACATTCAACGCAAGGATCTGGAATCACTTGACCGGTTCCCCGGCAAGTTCCGCATGGTGCAGTGGTGACCATGGCCCCCATAAATGACTGCACCTGACGCTGAATCTGGCCTGACCCTCTGCAGATGTCGCAGGTTTGAGCACTTGTTCCTGGGCGACAGCAGCTGCCCTTGCACTCCTCACAGAGAACCGCGGTGTCTATGGTCAGGACTTTATTGGCCCCGAAAACTGCCTCTTTCAAATCCAAGTCCACCCTCAGCAGGGCATCTTGACCCCTTTGAGACCGGGACTGCGGTCCACGTTGGCCTCCGCCACCGAAGAAACTGTCGAAAATGTCTCCGATGCCAAATCCCTCGTTACCACCTCCGTCGTAGCTTGCTCTAGTGCTGCTGTCACTGAGAACCTCGTAAGCGTGCGTGACAAGCTTGAAGCGCTCTTGAGCGTCCTTAGCCGGATTGATATCGGGGTGAAGCTCTCTTGCCAGTTTGCGATAAGCCTTCTTGATTTGATCCTCGGTCGCATCTCTCGCGACTCCGAGAACTTCATAGTGATCGCTCAAGAATTTGCCTCCAGTACATTGCTTAGATATTTTGCAACGGCTCTAACCGACGCTATGTTCCCGGAATAGTTCATTCTTGTTGGACCGAGGACACCAATTTTAGCCAGTTCGGTTCCCGAGTTTTCATAACCGATGGCCATCATGGTTGCATGCTGTACCCCAGCAACCCCAAGTTCAGAACCAATCTTCAGGCCCACCCCATATTGATCGGTTTGCATTTCTTGCATCAAACGAAGCATTACCACTTGCTCCTCAATCGCCTCAAGGACACTTGAAAGCTCGCCACCAAAATCCTCATCGTGCTTCGCTAGATTCGCGGTGCCCGACAGAACAAGGCGCTCTTCCCTATTGGCATCGACCAAAGACTGAAGCTGAGACACAACCCTGCCGACAAAATCTCTTCGGCTGGGAGCAAATTCGGCTGGGAGCTTATCCAAAATTACTTTTACATCAGTGAAGTTTGCACCGACCAGCATCCCGTTTAGTCGTCCGCGCAACTCGGTAACAAGATCAATTTCGGCCGGAGCACTCAGCTCCACCTGAACCTGCTGAACTCTTCCTTTTTCAGAAATGAGCATCACAACAAGCCTTAGCTCGGCAATGGGTATGAGTTCAACGTGGCGCACCTTGGCATTGCCAAGCGTTGGATATTGAACAAGCGCCAAAGTGTTGGTCAGCGCGGACAGTGATCTCGCAGTTTTTTCCACAATCTCGTCCAGGTCAGTCGCACCGTCCAAGAAAGTCTCAATCGCGCTGCGCTCTGAGTGCGAAAGTGGCTTAATCTCTCCGAGCTTGTCCACGAAAAGTCGATAGCCCTTTTCGGTTGGAATTCTGCCGCTTGAGGTATGTGGCGCAGTAATCAGGTCTTCTTCTTCTAAGAGGGCCATGTCATTGCGAATTGTTGCGGCCGAGACTCCCAGCGGATGCCTATCAAGAAGAGACTTGGAACCAACAGGCTGGTTCGAGGCTATGTAATCCTCAACAATTGCCCGCAAGACTTGTAGGGATCTGTTGGGAATCATTAGCACTGACCTATCATGAGTGCCAAGTCTATTCAATAAGTGCTAGTTCGTCAGCAGCTGAAGAACTATGCGATCAACAAAAAGCCTGCCGGCAGCGGTGACAGCCAGATTTTCGTTCTCAATCTTCAAGCTTCCATCAAGAACAAAGGGGTCAATCGTGCTTTTTATGATACCGAGTTCAGCCAATACTTTTAGAGGAATGCCAGTGCTGGTTCGAAGCTCCAACATCAAGCGCTCCTCGAGGTTGGTTCGCGCATCAATGTATTCGATTCCTGCAACAGGCGAGCCGTTCGCAAGTTGTTTTTGATAACTCAAGGGATGTTTAGTATTCCAAAACCGATTCCCACTTAAGTGCGAATGAGCACCCGGGCCAAAACCCCACCAATCAGCGCTGCCCCAATAAGCGTGGTTATGCTTCGAAGGTTTGCCCCAATTAGCGACTTCATACCAAGGAAGACCGTTGGCCTGGAAAACTTGGTCCGCAATTTCAAACTTCTCCGCGTCTAAGTCATCGTCTGTTTCCGGCAATTCACCAACCTTGATTTGCCTGGCAAGCTTTGTTCCCGGCTCAACAATCAAGGAATAGGCAGAGACGTGTCCAGTGCCCATTGAGGCGGCGATTTCAACGGTCTTTCTCCAAGAATCAAGAGACTCGTTCGGAGCGCCATAAATCAAATCGAGGCTGCTTTCTAACCCAAGCTCGGCTGCAGCCTTCAAAATTGGTCCGACTTTGTCGGGATCATGAACTCGCTCTAGCGTGGCTAAAACTTTCGGGTCGAAACTCTGGACCCCGAGACTTATTCTGTTGACGCCTACGGCCGCAAGTTGCTCTAAATACTTAGGACTTGCAGATTCAGGATTGGCTTCAAGAGTTATTTCGATATCCGGTAAAAACCCATAATGGCCTTTCAAGCTGGTCATGATTTGCTCGATTTGATTACTGGTAAAAAGCGACGGTGTCCCGCCACCAAAAAATAATGTGGAAAGACTTCGCTTCTGATAGCCCGAGTTTTCAAGAATCTTCGCACTGGCGTCTATTTCGGTAATTAGTGACTCGTGAAAACTTGACTGGGACAGCCCCCCGATTTCCTTTGCGGTGTAGGTATTAAAATCGCAATATCCGCATCTGAATTCGCAAAACGGAATGTGAACATAGGCGTGAAAGGTTTTTAGGTCATCGAATCTAGGAGGTATGAGATTCGACTCTGGCCACGGCAGCCCAAGCGGCAAACTAGCCGACACTACTTTTTCTTTTCCGTGCCTGAAGTTTCGTCAGAGGACAGCGCTTTTATAAATGCGTCCTGAGGAACTTCTACTCGGCCCACCATTTTCATTCGCTTCTTGCCTTCTTTTTGCTTTTCAAGAAGCTTCCGCTTTCGGCTTATGTCACCGCCATAGCATTTAGCCAGCACGTCTTTCCGGACAGCGCGAACGCTCTCGCGAGCAATAATTCTGGAACCGACAGCAGCTTGGATTGGAACCTCGAACTGCTGCCTTGGTATTAGCTCACGGAGCTTCGAAGTTATTTTTGTGCCGTGACCATAAGCCTTGTCCTTATGAACAATCGAGCTAAACGCATCAACCTTCTCACCCTGAAGAAGCAAATCTACTTTTACTAAGTCGCCCGGTAGATAACCGGCCTCTTCATAGTCCAGCGACCCATAACCTTGGGTCTTGCTTTTCAACTGGTCAAAAAAGTCAAAAACGATCTCAGCGAGCGGAAGCTGGTAGCGCAGTTGAACTCGATCTTCACCGAGGTATTGCATGTCAATCATCGTTCCACGGCGGGTTTGACACAGATCCATAATTGTGCCCACGTAGTCCTTTGGGCTCAATATTGTGGCCTTTACGATTGGCTCTTTTACTACCTTTATTTTTCCCTCAGGAAACTCAGATGGGTTAGTAACTATGAACTCGGTGTTGTCCTCGCGAGTGACTTGATAAACCACCGATGGAGCCGTTGCAATTAGAGACAGATTGAATTCTCGCTCTAGACGCTCGGTGATTATCTCAAGGTGCAACAACCCTAAAAAGCCACAGCGAAAGCCAAAGCCAAGGGCCGCCGATGTTTCAGGCTCGTAGACCAGTGAGGCATCGGAGAGACGAAGCTTGTCCAGTGCCTCCCGAAGGTTCGGGTAGTCGCTTCCATCTATTGGATAAATACCAGAAAAAACCATTGGCTTTGGCTCTGCGTAGCCCTTCAGTGAAAGTTTCGCAGGTTTGTCCTTAGTGGTGACAGTGTCTCCGACCTTAGAAAGCCTGACATCCTTTACGCCAGTGATCAGATAGCCCACCTCGCCAGCTGCTAAGCCTTTGGTGACAACCGGTTCTGGGCTAATCACGCCGATTTCTAACAGCTCGTGCACTGCCCTGGTTGACATCATCTGAATCTGTTCCCGAGAGGACAGCCGCCCATCAATCATCCTGACGTAGGTAACCACGCCGCGGTAGCTGTCATAAACAGAGTCAAAAATCATTGCTCGAGCAGGGGCATTGATGTCACCTGTTGGCGCAGGCACTCGCTGCACGATACGGTCAAGAAGCTCTTCTACTCCAACACCAGTTTTACCCGAGACCCTCAAGCAATCATCCGGGGATCCACCAATCAAATTGGCAAGCTCCTCCGCGTACTTCTCGGTTTGGGCTGCTGGAAGATCGATTTTATTTAGAACCGGAATGATTTCCAGGTCATTTTCCATAGCTAGATAAAGATTCGCCAATGTTTGCGCTTCAATCCCCTGAGCTGCGTCCACGAGCAACACCGCTCCCTCGCAGGCAGCCAAGGACCTAGAAACTTCATAGGTGAAATCGACGTGGCCAGGAGTGTCAATCATGTTTAGAGCGAAGGTTCTATTGTCTAACTCCCAGGGCAGCCGAACTGCTTGGGACTTGATCGTAATTCCGCGCTCTCGCTCAATGTCCATTCGATCCAAATACTGAGCCCGCATTTGACGGTCCTCAACTATTCCAGTCAGCTGAAGCATCCGATCTGCCAGCGTCGATTTACCGTGATCAATGTGCGCAATTATGCAGAAATTGCGTATTTGATCCTGGTCGGTTAAAGACGGCTCGAGAGCAGACCGTGCGCGTGGAGACAAGTAAACCTCATTTATGGATGAATGTAACTTGGCCATTCTCCCATGATGCTTGCTCGACAGGAGCCAAACTGGTAGAGTTTTGCCTTGTTCGCGGAGATTTACTCCGCAAAATTTTTTGGCCAGAGAAAGTAGAACATGGCAAACATCAAGTCCAAGATCAAGCGCATCGGAACTAACCAGAAGTCCGAGGACCGCAACAAGGCAGTGAAGACCGAAGTCAAGTCTGCAATCCGCGCGGTGCGCGATGCTAGCTCAGCCGGTGATAAGGCTGCCGCTGCTGCCGCACTAGTCGGAGCCAACAAGAAAATCGACAAGGCTGTAAGCAAGGGCGTCATCCACAAGAACCAGGCGGCTAACCGTAAGTCAGCTATTGCCAAGAAGGTAAATAGCCTCTAAAAAGCTTTTTAGAAAACCGGGCTTATGGCCCGGTTTTTTTATTGCCCAGATTTAGCCATCGCCAATAACAGTTTCTCGATGGAGTACTCCGGGTCCCGGCTTGCGCCCTTTACATCGAAATCAGTTTGGGCAGCCAGCTGCACCAGCTCTATGAGCTGAGGTTCACTCCAGCCCGCCAACTCCTTTATCGCCCGATCCTGCTGCCACGGTTGCATTCCAGTCGCAGCCGCAGGGGCATTTCTGTCGTTAAACAGCCTTGCTAGCTGTCTGATCTTCATCGAAAGTGCAGCCGTCAAGGCAACGCTGTCAATCCCGGTGGCGAAGCCGTGCCGAAATAGCCTGATAGCTTCACTCGCATTGCCAGCTAGAGCAGCATCGGCAATCTTGAACGCGTTTGTTTCGACTCTGCCTTGAAAAGTTCGCTCCACTTCGGCAAGTGAGACTTTGGCCACACCCGAATTGGCCAATTGATCACAGGCGGCGCCAAGTTCCCCCATATCGGACCCGAAAGCCGCTACCAGCGCTCTAATGGCAGGCTGGTCGATTGGCGTCTCGAGTCTCTGAAATTCCCGCTTTATAAAATCGATCCGATCGACATCTTTTTTTACCTCTTCGCAAGAAACATTTAAGGCAGATGCGGAAAGCTGCTTTTTTAGTTTGCCATTTTGTCCAACAAGGTTAGGAATCCGAACCACGATCGTGCAGTTTTCTGCAGGCTCTAAGAGCAACTGCTCTAAGTCCTCGGCCAGGCCCTCGGATGCACTGCCGATGATTACCAGTCTTGGCTCATTAAAAAGCGACGGCGAGGCCAAGCTAAAAATCAGTCCGGGAGAATATTCGCCATCGGCAACTTCATTTACTTCTAAATCTTCGTGACTAGCCCGCAACTTGTCCTTTATCAACCTGGACGCGCGAGATGCAAAGTATGACTCGGGGCCGGATATCAGTACAAGGTTGGCTGGCTCGGCCTGATGCCAGCTAACCGTTCGTCCATTAGTCACGCCGTTAGTTTACCCGCGCTTGAAATCTTCCATGCTTGTCCTTCGAACCTAAAAGCGACAGACCCAAGTTCATCTGTTCTCACGATTATCGAGCCACTAACGGCCGCCAGCAAGATACAACTGCTTGCGTTTTTTAGAATCCAGAGCGTTTAGCCATTGAAGTATTTTCTGCATCCAAACAAGATGCTCTAAATATCAAATGTGCTACTGGTCGCTGAAAAACTTTGTCGAGAAACCGCTACTTGGTTGCTATGTTCACAAGTTTTGGAGCCCTAATGATTATGTTCAAAGTTTCTTTGCCCTGAAGTGCCTTTTTCACTAGCTCGGAACTTAGCGCGAGCTCTCGTAGCTCATCTTCTGAGATAGAAACATCCACTTCAAACTTGTCTCGCAGCTTGCCGTCAATCTGAACGATTGCGGTGCCCTTTTGCTCGACAAGCAGATCATTCTCAACTTCTGCGAATTGAGCTAACGCGACTGTCGGCTCATGACCGAGCAGCTGCCACATGTCTTCTGCGGTGTAGGGAGCAAACAGGCTTAGTGCCTTAGCTAGCTCCTCGGCGCCTTCTCTGACAGCAATGTCGGCTGGGCCAACACCTTGATCGATTGCCTTACGCAGGTGGTTTGTAAGCTCCATGGCCTTGGCAACGCCAACGTTGAATTTATGGCTCTCAATTGCCTCTTTGAATCCAGCCAAGAATTGATGGGTTGCCTTTCGGACCCCTTTGTCTCCAGAAGCAAAATTCGATTCTGGCTTGCTAGAAACATCTTGGGCAATGCGCCAAGCGCGTGCCAAAAACTTAGCCGACGCAGCCGGTGAAACATCGGACCAGTCGATGTCATCCTCCGGTGGTCCCGCGAAAGCCATAGTTAGTCGAATTGCATCCACCCCGTGAATGTCCAGCTGTTCGCTTAGTCGAACTAGGTTCCCCCTGGACTTGCTCATCGCGGAACCGTTCATCAAGACCATGCCCTGGTTCAGCAACCTGGTAAAGGGCTCCTCGAAATCAACCATCCCAATGTCGTGAAGCACCTTGGTGAAGAATCTCGCATAGAGCAAGTGCAAGATGGCGTGAGTCACTCCGCCGACGTACTGGTCAACCGGTGCCCACTTCTCGGCTTGCGCCTTTTCGAATGGGACTTCATCAGAATTTGGGTTTAGGAACCTCAAAAAATACCAGGAGCTATCAACAAAAGTGTCCATGGTGTCAGAGTCTCGTTTGGCCTTGCCACCACATTTTGGACAATCGACATTTAGCCAGTCCGAGGCAGCGCCGAGAGGTGAAGTCCCCTTAGGTGAAAGATCTAGGCCTTCGCTAGCTGGCAACTCAACTGGCAGTTGATCGGCGGGTACCGGAACTTCCCCGCACTTGTCGCAGTGAATTATAGGTATTGGAGTTCCCCAGTAGCGTTGCCTAGAAATCAACCAGTCTCTGAGCCTGAAGTTCTTCGCACCCTTACCGGTGCCCTTTACTTCAACTAGCTCGATGGCCTTGGAGATTGCATCTGACTTACTTAGACCGTTCAGTTCTCCAGAGTTCACGATGACACCGTCGCCGCTGGTTGCAATTCCAGAAACTGCTGGGTCCTCTTCGCCGGTGTCGACAACCATGAATACTGGCAAGTCAAAGGTTTTTGCGAATTCAATGTCACGATCATCATGGGCGGGAACCGCCATGATTGCGCCGGTTCCATAATCAGCCAAAACATAATCGGAAACCCAGACTGGGATTCGTTCGTCGTTTATTGGGTTTAGCGCATAGTGCCCCAAGAACACGCCGGTTTTCTTTCGGTCGGTAGCCAAACGCTCGATGTCGTTAGCCTTCTTGACTTCCTCGAGGTAGTTATTGAACTGCTCACGAATCTCCGGGGCTGCGGCACTGGCAAGCTCTTGGGCTAGCTCGCTGTCAGCTGCCAAAACCATAAAAGTCGCCCCGTATAAAGTGTCAGGTCGAGTGGTGAACACCGAAATCTTTTGATTCATGCCTTCGATTGCAAAATCGATGTTTGCACCCTGAGATCTTCCAATCCAGTTGCGCTGCATTGAAAGAACCTTGGAAGGCCACTTGCCCTCTAGCTGACTTAGGTCATCAAGAAGGCGATCTGCGTAGTCAGTAACTTTGAAATACCACTGAGTAAGAGACTTCTTGGTAACCACCGAATCACAGCGCTCGCAAAGTCCCTGAACTACCTGCTCGTTAGCTAGCACTGTTTGGCAGCTCGGGCACCAATTCACGTTCGAATTCTTGCGGTAGGCAAGACCGCGGCTGTAGAGCTCTAGAAACAACCACTGGTTCCACTGGTAGTAACTCGGATCACAAGTCTGCAGAACTCTGTCCCAGTCAAAGCTGCAGGCATACCTGCGCATAGATGCTTTTTGCTGAGCGATGTTTTCGTAGGTCCAAGCTCTTGGGTCAAGGCCGCGCTTAATCGCTGCGTTTTCGGCTGGCAACCCAAAGGCATCCCATCCAATTGGGTGCATAACGTTATAACCCTTTTGGCCCCAATAACGCGCAATAACATCGCCGAGGGCGTAGGCCTCTGCATGGCCCATGTGCAAGTCACCGGATGGGTATGGGAACATGTCCAAAACATACTTAGTAGGTCTAGTGTCGTCTTTTCTGGACGAGTCAAAAGGCTTTAGGTCATCCCAAACCGGCAGCCACTTATCTTGAATGGCTGTGACGTTGTAATCTTCTTGCAATTAGTGGCCTTTTGCTTAGCGGGCTTATAGGTTACCAATTCACCGAGGCGCCCATTGCCTGAACTAGGGCTAGTGCCTTCAATTGCATTTCAGCGTGCTCGGTTTCGGGGTCTGATCCAGAGGTGATTCCCCCGCCCACCGAAATGCTGACAGTTTGATTTTTGAAGATGGCAGTTCTAATAACCATGCCAAGGTCCATGTCGCCCGATGGGCTTACCCACCCAATCGCCCCCGAATAAACCCCCCTGGACCTATTCTCTAGTTCCGCAATCAATGCGCAGGCTCTAATCTTTGGCGCACCGGTCATCGAGCCGCCCGGAAACAAAGCGCTAAGGGCATCAAAGCCAGTCTTAGTATCCGCGAGCTCTCCTGCAACATCAGATTCAAGTTGATGAACGGTCGAATATGACCGCAGCGCCAATAGCGACTCAACTGTGATTGATTGGGCCGTGCAGACCGATGACAGATCATTCCTAATCAGATCAACAATCATTAGGTTTTCTGCTCGTTCTTTCTCATCGGCCCCAAGCGAAGCCTGCAAGGCCGAATCGATTTCAGGATCACTCGATCTAGCCCGAGTGCCCTTGATGGGCGAACTGGTAACCCTCACGCCAGAAACTGTCAAGAACCGTTCAGGCGAAATGCTCAAGTAACTAACACCATCAACTTTTAGATAGCTGCAGTAGGGAGCACCGTGATCTTTTCTAAGGCGAAGAAACAGCGCTAGTGGGTCTCCAACATAATCCGCTGACAATTCAGTTGTCAGACACAGCTGGTAGATCTCACCTTTGGTGATTTGATCTTTAGCCTTTTCGATGTTTGCAAGGTAGTCATTCTTGGTGTCCTTGACTTCAAAGCTGGCGGCTGTTGCAGCGTCGTGACTGAGCGCGTAGTTGGCCGCATCTCCCCCAGCTAGAGCCAATCGCAACAAAGCGGCGTGGAACCAATCGGCAAAAGACGCCCTATCAACAAACTCGCCAACAAAAAACATGGCCCGATTGTCATGATCGTAGACAAAAGCCCTGTCTACCTCAATGCCTGATACAACCAGTGGTCCCTTTTCCGGTAGTTCATATTCAATGACGCCCACGAAGCCCGGGCGAAAGCCAAACGGCAGGTTGTGATTCTGCTCATCTTTGGCATACTGCGGCAACTGGGAAGTCTTTGGTCCAGAGCCAATTATCGAAAATCGAGCGTCATGGTGATGTTCCCGGTCCAACCAAAACGAGTTTGGCTTACTCCCGAAAAAAGCCACGAAAGTATCAGCCACGGGGCTCCACCCGGCTATGCGTTCATAATAAAGTGGCATCTAATCCTTTTCCAGACCCGTATTCTAGACAAGATGAGCGTATCTGGAGATTTCTTTCAATTCACCGGCGGTGAGTTGAATCCGATTGACCATGCCATTCCAACCACTCTTAGCGTGGCGGACAGTTGGCTGGTTTCCAACGGTTCAACCCGAGTTATAGATCGGCACTTTGCGAGGTTTTCTGGTTCGGTTACCAAAATACAGCAGCAGGACCTGAGTGGCTTTTTTGACGCCGTCGTGTCCGCAATTCCGGCGGAAGGCGAATGGTTTCCAAGAATCGAATTCCGCAAGGAACAAAACCCTGGTGAACAGCTATTTTTCCGACTCCGCCAGGCACCGGTTAGGACCCTTACCTGCTCTCTATGGTCATTAGACGAGCCGGATCCTCGGGTTGACTATCAAGTCAAAGGACCGGATCTGTCGGTGTGCCAAAAACTTAGAAGAAAAGCCAACCTCCACGGCGCCGACGAAGCGGTGATTTTAGATGCCCACGGGAATGTTGCGGACGGAGCGCTATCGTCGATCGTTTGGTGGCGTGACGACGTGCTTTGCGGACCCGATGACTCAACTGACTGGCTCCCATCAATCACCAGAGAACTCGTTTTCGAGATGGCAAATCAGGCAGGATTTGAAACTGCCTTCGTGAACTCTCGGCCTGAGGACCTAGCAGGCTGCGAAGTTTGGAGCCTTTCAGCACTGCAAGGAATCAGAGGCGTAACTCATTGGCAAAACATTCCGCTCTCGAACCTAAATAGGCTCAGCTCATTTCGCAAACGCTTAGCTCTTCTCACCAACTCGTCCCAAAGCGACGACCTTTCGATCGCCTAGTAAAAACTAAAAACTAGATCCAGGCCTCAGGGTAGTTACCCTTGTCGAGGATTGGCAAAAACTAAAAACTGAGCCATAGTTTCCAAGGAATTTTGTAAATGTCTCAGCTAAGACTTACACTTCTAACTATTCGAACAAGTGTTCGAATAGTTAGAAGGGGCGCTAGCTTTGGAAACAGAATTAGTCACCGGTGTCGTACTTGATGCTGACGGTGCTCCGGCCTGCTTTACCTGGCGCGATGCTGTCTTTTTGATCACATCTCGGCCGGTTCGTTGGTACTCCAGGTCACTCTGGTGGCAACATGCAGGTCAGGCCCACCCCGGTCAGGGTCAAAACTTGGTTGAGACAGAAATGTGGCGCTTGTGGGCAGCAAGCCCTGAAAATAGATACTTTTTCCAGCTAAGGCACCAAATGCCCGGTGACAACTGGCAAATTGAGCAAGCCACGCCCTAAATGAGCTTTACTCACCTAAACGTCAGCTCCGCCTTCTCTGCCCACTATGGCGTAAACAGACCTGAGCAGCTTTGTGCGGCCGCAAGCTCGATGGGCTGTGAATCTTTAGCAATAACCGATCGAGATGGCCTCTACGGGGCAATAAAGCACATAGGGGCATGTATATCTACTGGCATAGCTCCGATTGTGGGCGTCAGCCTAGAAGTGACCGCAGATAAGTCGCTGGGGCGCGTTCTGATTCTTGCTCACGGAAACAACTCAGGTAAGGGTTGGGCAACTCTATGTCGCATTATCTCTAAGGCGCAGGAGAGAAAAAGTGGGAAAAAAGATGTCTCGATAAAAATTGTCGATCTTGCTGGCTTTTTCAAGGAAGAAACTTTTTGCACGATACTGATTGGCCTTGAAAGTTCTCTAGCTGATGCTGCACTCACCTCCAGAGTCACTGCGCGTGAACTAGCAACGATGTGGCGAGAGTATTTTCCAGCCCCGGCTGCACTTGCCATCGAAGTGGTGAATCACATGACTGAGCCCGGCAAATTAGGTTCCGCGCAGCACGCAAAGGCAATGTTTGATCTAGCAAAAACAGTTGGCATTCCTCCGGTAATAACCAACGCCGTTCGCTACATAGAACCGGATGGTGCGCTAACCGCAGATGTTTTAGATTCCGCAAGATACCTAGAGCCTCTAGGTCTATTTACCCCACAGCCAAACGCCCAAGCTTGGCTAAAGCCATCGCATCAGATGGCAACGCTGGCTCTGGAGATAACCGAAGACACCAACGAGTCAGTAACGCTTCTGAGAACAACAGAACTTCTAGCCCAAAAATGCTCTCTAGATCCAACTGACGATTGTGGCTGGAACCAACCAAAGACTCCAGAGCAATCTTCGCTTGGAGTGACAGAAAACCCCTTCGAAGTTCTCTGGCAAAGAAGTCATGCTGCAATTAGCTTGCGCTACCCAGGAATCAAGGCAGCCGAACTCGCAACCATTCAACATCGACTCTCCAAGGAGCTGATAGCGGTAAACAAGCTTGGGTTTGCAACCTACTTTCTAACGGTTGCCGATGTGGCTCAAATGATTAGAGACATGCGCATAAGAATTGCGGCGAGAGGTTCCGGCGCTGGCTCATTGATCAATTACTTGCTTGGCATAAGCAGCGTTGACCCGATAGAAGAAGGACTGCTATTCGAAAGATTTCTTTCGACAGAGCGCAGCACCTTGCCAGACATAGACATTGATGTTGAATCAGCTAGGCGACACGAGATTTATCGCGCAATCTTTCGGCGCTACGGCGGTAAACGAGTGACCCTACTTTCAATGCAGTCCACCTACCGAGGCAGAGGTGCTGTCAGAGACGGCGGAATGGCGCTTGGATTAGACGACCAGCAGGTAGACGAGATTGCCAAGAACATGTGGCGATTTTCGGCAAAAAACTTTCGATCAGAAATGTCGAATAAGCCCGAGCTTGCAGACTTTTCCAAGCTCACCGAATCTGACCGCAAGCTAAACCTGCTGGTTGATATAACCCAGCGACTAGACAGGTTGCCTAGACACATTTCCATGCACCCATGCGGTGTGATTTTGGGAAACTCAAGACTGCTTGACCTAACCCCAACCGAACCGAGCGGGATGGGCTTACCGATGAGCCAGTTTGATAAAGACGACATGGACCCCATGGGCTTTCTAAAGCTCGATGTACTCGGCGTTCGAATGCAAAGCGCAATGGCCTACACAATCAAAGAGATTAAAAGAGTCAAAAATGTGGACCTTGATTTAGACAAGGTCGCAAGAGACGACCCAACCGTCTACAAGATGATCAGGACCACCAACACCCTGGGATTGTTCCAAATCGAAAGCCCAGGTCAAAGAGAGCTCACCGGCAAGCACCAACCAACCAAGTTCAATGACCTCACGATGCAGATTTCACTTTTTAGACCGGGGCCAATGAAGGGCAACATGATTAAGCCCTACCTCGATGGCAGGCACGGCTTTATCCAGCCGGACTACATGCACCCAGACCTTCATGACATCCTCAAAGAAAGCTACGGAGTGGTGGTCTTTCATGAGCAACTAATGCGCATAATGCAGGTGATGACGGGTTGCTCTCTAGCCAGAGCTGATGAGATGCGTCGACAGCTGGGCAAGCCAGATAAGGCTCGTATAGTTCAGCGCTACTTCAAAAAATCAGCCGCGGCCAGAGATTACACTCCAGCCGTAGTGGATCGCGTGTGGTCAATCCTCGAAGGTTTTGGAAGCTTTGGCTTCTGCAAGGCACACGGTGCTGCATTTGCAGTCCCCACGTATCATTCAGCGTGGCTAAAAACTCACTACCCCACCGAGTTCATAGCGGGGCTGCTAACCCACGACCCTGGAATGTACCCGAGAAGATTGCTGCTCGCAGAAGCTAGAAGATTGGGAGTTCGACTTCTTGGCATTGACGTAAATTATTCAACCAGTCAATACGTTGTCCAGAAAAGTGGCAAAGAGCTTGGAGTGAGGGTCTCGCTCGGTGAAATTTCGGGTATCTCAAAGCCTGAGATGGATCGAATAATTTGTGAGCAGCCCTACACAGATGTGACTGACTTTTATCTAAGGGCCAGGCCTTCGAGGCGAACCCTAGAGCGCCTTGCACTAGTGGGCGCGCTGGACACAATAGCCGGAGTATCGAATGAAGAATCAATCCACAACCGAAGTGATCTACTGGTAAAGATTAGACAGATCAGCTCAAAAGCCGCACCAAAAATTGATAAAAATCAGTTGGCATTTGACCTGACAAACCTTGATCAACTTCCAGTTGGTAACCCTCCACCCACCAGGCAACAGAAACTTGCAGCCGAAATGGCTGTTACCGGGATGGACATCTCCGAACACCAGATTCAAAAGTTCCAGCAGATGCTAGAAGAAATGGGAGTTGTGCGAGCAAGTGAAGTTGGCTCACTGAGGAGCAACACCGAGGTTCTGGTTGCCGGAGTCAGAATTGCAACCCAAACTCCCCCTATGCGCAGCGGTAAGAGGGTCGTATTTATTAGCCTGGACGATGGATCCGGGATTGCAGATGCAACGTTCTTTGATGAGGCACAACGTCGATGCAGCCAGTTGTTATTTCAAAATAAGTTGCTTCTAATATCTGGAAAAACTCGCCGCACCGGAGTTCGAGGGGTGTCAATACTCGCCGAAAACGCTTGGGATCTTCGCCAGTTATGGCAGCAATGGGAGAAACGGGCCTCTTAGTTTTGGTTGAAAATAGAAAGCAATCGAAGAATCTCGACGTATAGCCAAATGAGAGTAGCCGTCAAACCAAATGCAGCCCGCCACTCCATCTCCTCGGGCCAACGCTGACTAACACCCTGGCTAATAACCTCAAAGTCAAGATTCAAAGTAAACGCAGCAAGTCCTACTCCAACCAAGGCAATTAGCCAGCCGAATGGTGAGCTGTAAATGCTGATGCCGGCAAACATTGCAAAGCCGAGGTTTACAAGAGCAAACACCAGGTATCCGGTGACCGCAAAAGTCATGAACCGAGTAAAGCGCTGATCAACCTTTATCCAGCCAAAACGATAGGCCGCAAACATCGTGCCGGCAGTTGCAAAAGTTCCGATAACCGCGGTCTGGACAATTCCAGGGTAGAAGGACTCCAGCAAACCGCTGATACCTCCGATGAAAACACCCTGAACCAACGCGTATGCCATATAAAGGCCTGGGCGTACCTTCTTGCTAAAACTTGCCCATAGACCAAGACCTAGGCCAAGGAACATCGCGGGAAAAAATAATGAGTAAAGCTCCAAGTACCAAGTCGCACCTGCTCCAACAAGAACTGCCAAAAACATACCTAGGACCTTTGAGGTGGTGCCCTCCATGGTCATAGGCTTGGAAGTCATGCGATCAAATTCGATGTTGACTTGATTTTGGTTCGCAGCGGCCAGTCCGGAACGCATGCTTTGGTTAAAAGCGGGATTATGAGAGGCCACTTCTATCCTTTCTTGAGGGTTTACAACTTTGAGGAAGTCTAAGCCAGATTGCTGAAAATTTGCTGGAAATCAGATTGGTTATTTCGGACTTTATGTTCGTAAATCGGCAGACAAAACCACAACAAGATTGCAAGAGAAGATTCCAGCGGCCAAATTAAGCCTGTCAAAACCACGGTGGACCTGAGGGGACTCGAACCCCTGACCCCCTGCATGCCATGCAGGTGCGCTACCAGCTGCGCCACAGGCCCGTGAAGTGCCTAAGTCTACACAAAAAACCTATGCAGTTGGAACAACTGGGCAATCACTCCAGAGGCGCTCTAGCGAATAAAATTCACGCTCCTGCTCGTGCATAACGTGAACGATTAGATCCCCAAAATCAAGCAAAATCCAACGGCCAGTTTGCCTGCCTTCGCGGAAGCGGGCCTTCACTTTTTGCTTTAGCAGCTCATCCTCGATAGCGTCCCCAATTGCCTGAGCCTGACGCTCGTTGGTGGCGCTAATCATCAAGAAGACCTCTGCAAGCGCAAATGGCTCGGTGACATCGAGGGCGACTATGTTCTCTCCCAGCTTGTCAGAGGCTGCTTTCGATGCGGTTTTAACTAGTGAAATAGTCTCTTTGCTTGCTGGCAAGTACTTAGCCTCCTATGGCCCCGAGAATGGTGATACTGGCAAGTATGGCAGCAATTGCGAGAACTAGCGCGCAGACAGCTAGAGCCCACGGCTTCCACCATCCCCTTCGCAGCACAGATTGAGGGACTACTCCGATGGATGAGCGTTGATCAATCAAGTCCAGTGCGCTTATCGGACTAACGGTTGACACCACGCCAAAAACACTCTCTTGGCCTTGTGAAATTCCGTCGAGGTCGAAACCGGCTGTATGCGCGCCGGTGTCAGGGTCTGAAACGATAGAAATAGACCCGGTTGTGAAAATCTCGCCAGTATCCATGGGTAGCGAAATCGCTTCGGTGACCCCCGGCAAAACAATTGATTGTGTGCTTGGTTCGGCAAATAAGTTTGCACCGGTAAACAGCTGCTCCTCAGGGGGCTCGATCGCGCTAATTCCTGAGCCATCCTCCTCAGAAGTCACCGACGTCACTTCCGCAACAGTCTCCGAAGGCTCTCTGAGGCTGCGCCTTGAGAGCAGCTGGGAACTAGCGGGCTTTGCGAACAAAGGGGGCTTGAGGTTGGTGCTCCCCACAATACTTGGATCGTTAGCTTCTGCTGTTGAACTCAGAAGACCCTGTTCGCGCATTTGCCTGCGCGTAAGCGGTGGAGACGCCACTTCAATCGTGTCAAAGTGCTCTTCGACCAGTTCAGGGGTTTGACCTTGAAATGGCATTTGACTCGATACCAGCTGTTCAATTGGCTCTGGAACTCTCGGTTCGCTGCTTGCTCCCGCTCTCTCAAGCTCTCTTAGCTCACGCCTAGTCATGGGAGTTGTCAAGACTCCCCCTCGTATAGCTTGTGCTTGGCAATGTACTGAACAACTCCGTCGGGAACCAGGTACCAGATCGGCTTACTCGCACCAGCTCGCTGTCGGATGTTTGTCGATGAGATAGAAAGGGCCGGCACCTCAAGAACCGATATGTTGCCCTCGGGTGCTTCTGGCAGCTCTAGGTTGTGACCGGGGCGACTAACAGCTATGAACTCGGCCAAGGACCAGATTTCGTCCACTTCTTTCCAAGCCAAGATTTGCGCGATCGCATCGGCTCCAGAGATAAAGAATAAGTCGGCATCAGGCATCAGAGCCAAAAGATCGCGCAGGGTGTCCACCGTATAGGTAACACCTGGTCGATCGATGTCGATTCGACTGACCGTGAACTGAGGGTTGGCGGCAGTCGCGATGACGGTCATTAGATATCGGTGCTCAGCGGAACTAACAGGCTTCTTGTGCCAAGGCTGACCAGTTGGAACAAAGACGACCTCGTCTAGGCTGAGGGCTGCCGCGACTTCGCTGGCCGCGACTAAGTGGCCGTGATGAATTGGGTCAAAAGTTCCACCCATCACACCAATGCGTCGTCGCTTGGAAGTCATGCTGGACTAGTGGCCGGCCCTGGAGCCCGACTCCTTGTGGGAATGCCTGTTCGCCACGTCTCGATAAGACCAAGTGATTGCAGCAAGAACCAAGAATGATGCGAAGGCTATGATCCCAAACATCAATCCAGGAATCGGCAGTTCAGTGTGATGAATAATCACACCTTCCTCAAATAATATGGAAATCATGTTCTTGCCCCTTCTTCTCCCACTAGTTTAGCTGCGGACCTGTCCGCTTCCGCGAACCATCCACTTGGTTGATGTTAATTCCCGAAGGCCCATTGGGCCTCTTGCGTGAAGTTTTTGAGTAGAAATCCCTACCTCAGCGCCGAAGCCGAACTCTCCCCCGTCAGTAAATCTGGTGGAGGAGTTGACCATAACTACCGACGAATCCACTTCGGCAAGGAATCGCTCCGCGTTTGAAGCATCGGAGGTCAAGATTGATTCAGTGTGCTTGGTCGAAAACTCAGCGATGTGAGACAGCGCGGAATCTAAATTGGCAACCACACGGATAGCCAAATCCAAACTCAAGTATTCGGTCGCCCAATCATCATCTGTTGCCGGAATCGCATCCGGGATATGTAGCAAAGTCTCCTGGCAACCGTGGACTGTGACTCCGTTTTCCTTCAAATCTTTGGCGAGTGCTGGCAGAAGCTTCTGCGCGGCATCGGCGTGTACAAGCAGCGTCTCGAGAGCATTGCACACCGAGGGGCGTTGCACTTTCGAATTGATAATTATAGGAATCGCCGTTGCCATGTCTGCTGAGGCGTCCACAAAGATATGCACAACACCGTCGCCGGTTTCAATCACTGGCACTGTCGATTCGGTGACAACTGTTTTGATTAGGCTCGCGGATCCACGAGGAATCAGAACATCAACCAGACCATTAGCCTTCATGAGCTCAACAGCGCCATCTCTGCCAAAAGGATCCACTGTCGAGACAGCCGACTTCGGTAGTCCCGTTTTTTCCAGTCCAGCTTGGATTACACCAATCAGGCTCTTATTCGTATTTTCGGCAGCACTGCCGCCTCTCAGTACGGCGCAGTTTCCGCTCTTAATGGCTAGGCCAGCAATGTCAATTGTCACGTTGGGTCGAGCCTCATAAATGCAGCCAATAACACCAAACGGAACCCTAACCTGCTGGACCAGTAAGCCATTCGCCAGTGTCATTCCCCGGACTGACTCTCCAATTGGGTCTTCCAGTTGGGCTATTTTCCTAAGCGCAATGGCCAACGACGCAACCCTTGCCTGGTCAAGGCGCAACCTGTCCTGAAGGGCGAGACTTACGCCATTTGTCTCTGCGGCAGTCATATCTAGCTGGTTTGCCGCGATTATCAATTGTGAGCTGCTCTCGAGCTCTGACGCGATGTTTTCCAGTGCCTGATTTTTCGCAGCGCTGTTTGCTCGACCCATTGCGGCTGAGGCTGCCTTGGCATCCTGCAAAAGCTTTTGAACACTCATCCTAAAATTCTAGCCCTTAGGTCCAGGCTCAAACCAAGTGTGTCTGCAGTCACCATCAATCAACTGACTGACGCTCTGGCTGGATGTCAGAATCACTCCAACCGAGGACTCCGTTGCTAATTTGGCAGCTGACAGTTTTGTCAATGCGCCTCCGGTTCCATAACCGGTCGAGGTGCCAGACACTTCAACCCAAGATAGATCCGAGCCGAAAGCTACAACCGGAATATGCTCTGAGCCGTCCTCCTGCGGAGGTTTGGTGTAAAGCCCATCGACATCACTCAGCAGAATCATAAGATCGACCTTGGCCAAACTTGAAACTCGGGCTGCAAGCTGATCGTTGTCGCCAAATCGGATCTCATTTGTTGCCACCGAATCATTCTCATTGATTATCGGTAAGACCTTTATCTCCAGAAGTCTCTCGAGTGCGCGCAGCGCATTCAGCGACGTAACTTCCTGGTCCAAGTTCTCTACCGTAAGAAGTATTTGTCCAGGCATTAGATTGTGGCGCTCAAGAGACTTTTCATACCGACTCATTAGCTTTGCTTGACCAATGCTGGCCAGCGCTTGCGACGTCGGCAGATCCTCCGCTTTGACAGTGAGGCCTATGAATGGCGCAGCCGTTGCGATTGCCCCTGAGCTGACCACGATAACGTCCTTACCAAGAGCTATCAGTGCAGCGCTAAGATCGACGATTTTATCTAGATTGGAGTGGTTTACACCGGTTATAGAGCTCGATCCAACCTTGATCAGAATTCTGCTGGCTGATGCAATCCGTTCGGAGGTTTTCACTCTTGGTCTTCTTCTACGAAGACGCTGGCCTCTCGAACGGCAGCACGCTCTTCACGGCCCTTGGCTCGTTGATCCATCATCGCGTAGTACTCGCCACGTCGTTGTTCGTTAGTTCTTCGCTTTTCATCTTCCCCAAGACCGATACCGTCGGCCAACTCTGCGACTGAATCAATCAACGGATCCCAGTCAAACACGACACCATTTTCCTCACCGATGATCACGGTCGAACCGCGCTTCGCGCCTTTTCTCACGAGTTCGTCTTCTATGCCGATTTTTTGAAGACGTTCAGCAAGATATCCAACCGCTTCGGTGTTTCCAAAATGGGTTTGTGCAACCCACCGCTCCGGCTTGGAGCCAATGATTCGAAACACATCCTCACCGGATATAGATTCTTTTCGCACTATGTAGCTGGAGTCCTCGGCTTTGGTTGGAATCAATGAGAATCTCTTCTGGGCTCCCACAACCTTGCCCTCGCGTTCCTTCTGAACAACCGCGCTAAGAGCGAAGTTCAGTTCTTTCAAGCCCTCGTGAGTGGCAGTTGAGACAGCAAAGACTGGGTAGCCCATGGCTTCCAGTTCCTCTGTGACAAAAGCGGCCAATTCCTTAGCATCGGGAATATCTATTTTATTCAAGGCCACTAGCTGAGGTCTTTCGTGCAGAGGCGTCTGCCCCTCGGGCACCTGGTAGTCACGAAGTTCGCCGAGAATCACCTTCAGGTCGGTTAGAGGATCTCTACCCGGCTCCATGGTGGCACAATCAATGACGTGCAGCAGCGCGCTGCATCTTTCCACGTGCCTTAGAAACTCAAGACCTAGGCCTTTTCCTTGGCTTGCACCCTCTATGAGACCAGGTACGTCAGCAACGGTGTACCTTTGCTCTCCGGCCTGAACGACGCCAAGGTTTGGGTGAAGAGTGGTGAATGGATAATCTGCAATTTTTGGACGAGCTGAGCTCATCGAGGCAATCAGAGAACTCTTGCCAGCACTTGGGAACCCCACAAAAGCGATGTCAGCGACAACCTTAAGCTCGAGGATTACCTCACCCTTCCAGCCGGGCACACCTAAGAGGTGAAAACCAGGAGCAATTCTTTTCTGGTTAGACAGCGCATCGTTGCCGAGGCCTCCCTGTCCGCCTTGGGCAACGACGATTTCCATGCCAACTGAGTCAAGATCAGCCAGCAATTTCCCACGAGCGTCTTTTACTACGGTTCCTACTGGAACTTTTAGAACAATGTCGCCGCCGTGAGCGCCGTTTCGGTAATCGCCAGCTCCAGCTGTTCCATTTAGCCCAGTGCGGTGTGGTCGGTGGTGGTAGTCAAGAAGTGTGGTCGTGTTTACGTCTGAAATAAGCGAAATGGTTCCACCATCGCCACCATTGGCTCCGTCAGGACCAGCAAGTGGCTTAAATTTCTCGCGTTTTGTGCTCGTGCACCCATCTCCGCCGTTTCCCGCGGATAGGTGCAGGGTTACTTGATCAACAAATGTGACCATTCTTCCCTCCCTACAAAAAAAGACGAACCTGGTCCAGGTCCGCCTCTTTGCTGAATCCTGTTACAGGGTGACGATGTTTACTACTCGTCGGCCTGCCTTTGCGCCGAATTTGACTGCACCTGCTGCAAGAGCGAACAGAGTGTCGTCCTTGCCGCGGCCAACATTTACTCCCGGGTGGAAGTGGGTGCCGCGCTGGCGAACGATTATTTCACCAGCATTGACTGCCTGGCCATCGTGACGCTTTACGCCCAAACGCTGAGAGTTCGAGTCGCGACCGTTACGTGTGGAGCTAACTCCCTTTTTGGATGCCATTGTCTAACTCCTAGTTACTTGATCTCTGTGACCTGGACGCGGGTCAAGTCTTGACGGTGACCCTGACGCTTCTTGTATCCAGTCTTGTTTTTGTATTTTTGAATCGAAATCTTTGGGCCACGCAACTGGTCAAGAACCTCTGCAACAACCTTGACCTTGGAAAGAGACTGTGAGTCTGAGGTGACCTTGTCACCATCAACCAACAAAACAGCCGGAAGCTCTATGGAGCCTGAAGACGCTTTGATGCGGTTCATGGTCACGATGGTGCCGACCTCAACCTTTTCCTGGCGTCCACCAGCTCGAACAATTGCGTAAACCACTTTTTGACCTAACTATTAGGGGAAATCTTGTTGAACCACAGAACGTGAGCAACAGCCTCGAAGTTTAGCAAATAAACCAAGAGTGAGCAACACTCAACCGCGTTTTACTCGGTTGTAATTGAAAGCTTACCCGCTGACGTAGCCCGTCGACGCTTTGGCTTCGGCACATCCTCGGCTTCTGGGAGCGAATCAAGCACAGCGTTAAGGATTTCTGTCTTGCCCTCGGGCTCCTTCTTTAGCTGAAGAACCGCCTCATCACTCGAATGACCAGCACTGGCTATTTGATTAACCACGCTCTTAAATGCGTCAGCCTGCTCCGCCGTTACTATTTTTTTGACGACAGTCGGCTTAGTCTTCTCTTTCTTCTTGGTTCGCTTATTCTCCGAAACTTCCGGCATCCTGAACCTTGGCTCGTCGTGAACCACTACGCCTCTTCCAGCACAGCAGTCGCAGGGCTCTGAGAAAGTTTCAAGCAATCCGAGACCAATTTTCTTTCTTGTCATCTGGACAAGTCCAAGTGAAGTAATTTCGCCAACTTGGTTTTTGGTGCGATCCCTTGATAGGCACTCCAATAGGCGTCTTCGAACCATCTCCTGGTTTGACTCTTGAATCATGTCGATGAAGTCCACCACCACGATTCCGCCGATGTCGCGCAATCTCAGCTGTCGAACAAGTTCCTCGGCTGCCTCAAGATTGTTCTTGGTAACCGTCTCTTCGAGGTTTCCGCCGGATCCGATGAATTTTCCAGTGTTCACATCGACAACCGTCATGGCTTCGGTGCGATCAATAACCAAAGAGCCGCCGGAAGGAAGGAATACCTTTCTGTCCAGGGCCTTGATAATTTGATCCCCGAGTCGATAGCTATCGAACACATCCTCGCTTGCGGTGAACTGAACCAAACGTTCGATTAGCTCAGGTGCCACAGACTCCAGATACTGTCTGATGGTCTCTAGGGACTCTTCCCCCGAAACAACCAGCTCAGTGAAGTCCTCGTTGAAGACATCACGGATGATTTTTACCAACAAGTCCGGTTCACTGTGAAGAAGCGTCGGGGCTTTACCCTTTGCTACCTCGCTGTTTATGTTCTCCCACTGCATCTTCAGTCTTTCAACGTCCAAAGTGAGCTGATCTTCGGTAGCACCCTCCGCAGCGGTTCGCACGATAACTCCAGCGTCCTCAGGCAAAGCGTGCTTCAAAATTTGCTTCAGTCGCTGCCTCTCGCCCTCTGGCAGCTTCCTAGAAATCCCAGACATGTTACCCCCGGGAACGTAGACCAGGAAGCGTCCAGGTAGTGAGATCTGAGACGTGAGCCTTGCCCCTTTTTGGCCAACCGGGTCCTTGGTTACCTGAACCAAAACTTGGTCGCCAGACTTTAGTGCTAGCTCGATTCTTCTGGGCTGGTTTCCAGTTTCTGCGGCATCCCAATCGACCTCGCCCGAATACAGCACAGCATTCCGACCACGTCCAATGTCAACAAAAGCTGCTTCCATTGAGGGCAATACATTCTGAACCTTGCCAAGATAAACATTTCCAATGAGTGACCCGCCTTGGCTTTCGGCTACGTAGTGCTCGACCAGTAGGCCGTCTTCGAGAACTCCGATTTGAACCCTGGCATCCTTCTCGCGAACAACCATTCGACGATCTACGGATTCTCTTCTTGCCAAAAACTCTGACTCGGTGACTGCAGTCCTGCGGCGACCAGTGTCCCTCGAGTCCTTGCGACGCTGACGCTTTGCGGCAACTCTGGTCGACCCTGAGTCTTTTTCCTCTAAAGGTTCCTCGTTGGTTTTTGGCTTGGCCTCGCCTTCGGGCCTAGTTCGCTGTCTAGTTCGAGTAGAAGCCGACCTGGTCTGAGCGGACCTGGCCGGAGCTTCAGAAGTTTCCTCTTCGGCAAGCTTGCCACTTCGAGGATTTACTTTTGGAGTAGGGAGGTCTGGTGCCTGAAAGATTAGCTGAATGCTGAGTGCCTTCTTAGGCTCGTCCTTTTTTTCAACGACCTTAGGTGAAGCTTCTTTTTTCACTGTTGGTTTTTTGTCGACTACTTTTTTGTCGACTACTTTTTTAACAACTTTCTTAACAGTCGCCTTTTTTGCAGTCGTCTTTTCTGGAATTTCTTTTTTCTCAGCCACTTATGCCTTTGTAGCCCTTAGGTCCACACCCGCCGAGCCTGTTCTAGTGATTCAAGCCTCAGCCGGAATCTAATTCTTATTCTTCGGGGCATATCGCTCTCCGAAAAAAATCTTTGATGTAAGTGTGAATACATCTTTTGTAAGTATGTCACGACTTGTTACCAAAATGCGATAATTGAACCATGCTATTTCCGATTGCCTTGATCTCAATGGGTGTCATGGGCTGGATCGCTAGCTTTGGCCTGACGCTCGAACGTCTCCATGTCGCAGAAAATCCGGACGCCAGCACCTCGTGCGACATCTCTCCTATCCTTAGTTGCAAGTCCGTAATGCTCAGCGAACAAGCGGCTCTCCTAGGGTTTCCGAATCCACTAATTGGTCTAGCCGCCTTCTTTGCGCCGGTGTTGGTGGGAATGGCAATTCTCGCGGGGGCAAAGTTTGCACCGTGGTTTTGGCGACTATTTCTGCTGGGACACTTGTTTGGTCTCGGTTTTGCCATTTGGCTCTTTACCCAGTCCGCTTACGTAATCGGATCGCTTTGCATCTATTGCATGGTGGCATGGGCAGCAACAATCCCATTGTTCTGGATGATTTTAGGCAGAACCATGAGGGATGGGCACTTGGGTAATAACGAAAAGCTCGGGGATTTTGTCTACTCGTGGAGCTGGGTTTTTACGCTCATGACCTATTTAGTGCTGATCGTATTGATCTTGATCCAGTTCTGGGACTACTGGATAACTCTCATCTAGTTCCTGCCAGAGCGGGTGCTAGCTAAACCAGAGCGCTAGCTCTCGTGCTGCGCTCTCTTCCGAATCTGAGCCATGAACCAGGTTCTGAACAACCTTCGTTCCCCAATCGCGCCCAAGATCGCCCCGTATCGTGCCCGGAGCCGCAAGTGTTGGCTCAGTAGACCCGGCAAGAGACCGGAATCCTTCGATGACTCTTTCACCCTCAAGAGCAATGGCCACTACCTCGCCAGAAAGCATGAACTCCATCAGTGGTTCATAAAACGGCTTTCCCTCGTGCTCGAGGTAGTGCTGAGCAAGCAGCTGTCTTGATGGCTCTAATTTGACCAACTTCGCAACTACGTAACCCTTTTGCTCGCAGCGTCGAATAATTTCGCCGATTAGATTGCGACGAACCGCGTCCGGCTTACATAGAACTAGAGTCTGCATTTGGATCCTTTTCGTTCAGCTTTTCATAATTTGCTCTTGCTTTGTCTATTGTGCCACCAGCCACCATCGCCCAAATCCACATTCCAGCGACCATTGCACCGATAACAAACATGCCCCAGAGCCAGAAACCAGAGGCCAAAACCGCCACCTGAATCCCCCAGCCAATGAAGTAACCCCATGGCTTGGATAACAGAGCAGGCGTCAGAATACAAAGAAGAGCGACGCCCAGTCCAATTGCCCAAATTACCTCAACGCGCGGCAAGTTCGGGCTTACGTCCGATGCCTTTAACCCAAAAGCGGTGAGGGTCGCGAAAAACACCACAAAGGCCTCGAAACTAAGTGCGATTGATCCGAGAGCTCGTTTTGAAGACCTTTTACTCAACTTCTTGCCCGTCCTGATCGCTTATGTTCGAATTTTCCAGCTGAAGCCTTTCAAGCACTGCCCCCACAAGGTACAGCGACCCGGTAATAAATACTGGCCTATCCGTGCTCACTCCAAGCCTAATTGCCTGCTCGTAGGCCAACCAGAAATCCGGGACTATTTCATCGACGATTAGCCCCTCATCGGAGAAACTATTTGCAAGCTCAAAGGCGGGAAGACCTCGTTCACCAGGGGCCGAGGTAATTATGAGGTGGTCGAATACTCCAATTAACTCCTGGGCCGAAGACTGAATATCTTTTTCTCGGAGCATTCCAACGACACCTATCGCTTTTGGCGCTCCGAAGTGCCACTGAATAGTGTTTCTAAGGCTTACCAACCCTGCTGGGTTGTGGGCCCCATCGATCACAACCAGCGGTTGTTTACTAATGACTTGAAGTCTCCCAGGACTGACCGAGTCTGCAAGTGCGCTCCGGAGGACCTCGTCGGCAATTGCTCTTCCCAAGAATGCTTCGGTGGCGACGATTGCGGTCGCCGCGTTTTCTGCCTGGTGTTGGCCAATGATTGGCATCCAGAGCTCTGGGTACTCAGCCCAAATTCCTTGCACACTAAACCTGGTTCCGAAGCCATCTGGGCTAATCTCCGAGTATCCAAATTCATCGCCGGCCATAAAAACTTCCTGAGAAGCCCTTGTGCGCAGAATCGATGCCACGCCTGGCTGCTGAAAGCTTGACACCACAATCGAATTCGGCTTTGTGATGCCGGCCTTGGTTTGGGCAATCTCCTCCACGGTGCCACCGAGGGTTTCCTGATGATCAAGGTCTATCGCCGTGAATACTGCAACATCTGCATCGGCAACGTTGGTGGCGTCCCACTCTCCACCGATTCCAACTTCAAGAACCAAAACATCGATCGGAGCATCCGAAAATACGTGAAAAGCAAGAGCGGTGAAAGCTTCGAAGAAAGTAAGCGGACCCTCCCCCTTGTCGGTGAGCTCCTGGTCCACAAGCTCTAGTAGCACCAGGTTTTCCTGGTAGGCCTCGATGATCAACTGATCATCAACCGGCTCACCGTCAAGCGCAATGCGCTCGTTGAAAGAAACTAAATGGGGACTGGTCAACCTTCCGGTTCTCAAACCGTGCTCCCTGAGTAGCCGCTCAATGATTCTTGCTGTTGAACTCTTACCGTTGGTGCCAGTGATGTGAATTACTTTGTAATTGTTTTGGGGGTTACCCATCATTTCGACTAGTCGTCTCGTGGGCTCCAAGCGAGGCCTAATTTGGTTTTCAGGCCTCCTTGCGTAAAGGGCAGCAAGAACCTCATCGATAGATTGAGGTTGGCTGTCCAACGTCACTTTTTGGCCAAGGTGATCGCGATGCCCCCGGTTTCGCCTACTGAAAGTGGCGCTGATATCTGACCGGCAGCAATTTCTATGTCGCTTGCCAAAGTTTCCCTTGAGATCAAATCGGAATGGGTTTCCAAAGCGGTTACCGATTCCTCATCACAAACAAGCTGCAGTGAAATACGGTCCGAAACATCAAGTCCGAAATCTTTCCTGGCCTGCTGAATGTGTCGAATCGTGTCTCTGGCAAGACCCTCTGACTGAAGCTCCGGCGTGAGTCGAGTATCAAGCAGAATGAATCCGGAACTGGTCACCCCAACTGCAAAATCGCTGGACTCATTGTCCGCAACAAGAGTCAATTCGTACTCGGGCTCCATCAGCAACGTGCCATCAACGAATATTCCCTCCGCCAACTTTTCCCAGTTACCTGCCTTGGCTTGTCCAATTATTCGCTGAACATCCTTGCCAACCCTAGGTCCTAGGGCTCTGGCATTAACGGCCAGCGATTGCTTTAGGCCAAAGCTTGAGGAGGTTTCGGCGTTGGCCTCCACGATGTCCACGGCCTTCACGTTGAGCTCATCAGCCAACAATTCGGCATAATCTCGAAGAGAATCAGAACCAACTACAGCGACCGTAATTTTTGCAAGTGGCTGCCTTACACGAATCCCAGAGGACTTTCTCAAGGAAAGCCCAGAAGATGCCGCCTCGCGGATCGCATCCATATCCCGAACTAGATGAGCATCCTGCAAGAACTCCTCTGCCTCCGGCCAGCTCTCGAGATGAACCGAGCGACCGTCGGTCAAACCACGCCACATCTCCTCGGCGACCAGCGGCAGCATTGGAGCGATAACTCTGAAAGCAGCTTCTAGAACCGTGTAGAGAGTGTCGAAGGCATCCTTGTCACCTTCCCAGAATCGATCCCTGGAGCGCCGGATGTACCAATTGGTAAGCACTTCAGCGAAGTCCCTAACTTTGGCAGAAGCCGCAAAGCTGTCAAAAGTGTCAAGGTCGAGAGTCACCGAATCAATTAGCTCGCGGGTTTTGGCCAGAATATATCTGTCCAATAATTGAGTTGATGCCATCGACGGGCTCGCGGTGTAGCCGGAGGCGTTGGCGTAGAGAGCGAAGAAGTAATAGCTATTCCACAGCGGCAAAAGCGCTTGACGAACACCTTCTCGAATGCCCTGCTCGGTCACCGAAATGTTTCCGCCACGAAGAATCGGGCTTGACATCAAAAACCATCTCATTGCATCGGAGCCGTCACGATCAAATACCTCGTTGACGTCCGGATAGTTTCGAAGCGACTTGGACATCTTCTGCCCGTCATTGCCCAAGACAATCCCGTGGCTCACCGCGTTTTTAAACGCTGGCCGATCAAACAGCGCCGTCGACAAAACGTGAAGTGTGTAAAACCAGCCCTTGGTTTGTCCAACGTACTCGACTATGTAGTCGCCGGGAAAATGGGAGTCAAACCAATCCTGGTTTTCAAACGGATAGTGGACCTGAGCGAATGGCATCGATCCAGATTCAAACCAGCAATCCAAAACTTCCGGCACTCTTCTCATCGTCGACTTACCAGATGGGTCATCAGGGTTTGGTCTAGTTAGCTCGTCGATAACGGGCCTGTGAAAATCGGTGGGGCGAACACCAAAGTCGCGCTCCATTTCGTCAAGCGAGCCGTAAACATCGATTCTTGGGTAATTGGGATCGTCTGATTTCCAAACTGGTATCGGTGCTCCCCAGAACCTGTTTCTTGAAATTGCCCAATCTCGAACGTTCTCAAGCCATTTTCCGAAGCCACCGTTTTTGGTGTGATCAGGAACCCAGTTGATCTCCTGGTTTAGTTCAAGCATTCGGTCTTTGACCTTTGTGGTCTCAACAAACCACGATGAAACCGCTTTGTAAATCAGCGGATTTTTGCATCGGTAGCAGTGCGGGTAGCTGTGGTCATAAGACGCTTGCCTGATAAGTCGGCCATTCGCTTTCAAGTCTTGAGTAATTGGCTTATTAGCCTCAAAAACATGCTGCCCCTCGTAAGGGCCTATCAGAGAGGTGAATTCGCCTCTTTCATTGACTGACACATAAGTCGGAATGCCGGCGGCATTGCAGAGCATCTGGTCATCTTCACCGTAAGCCGGGGCCTGGTGGACAATTCCGGTGCCATCCTCGGCAGTTACGTAGTCGCCGACTAGAACTTGCCACGCATTTTCGATGCTGAACTTACTGGGATCGTTGTAGAAGTCAAAGATTGGCTCGTACTTAATGCCACCTAGATCAGAACCAAGGTAGGTCTTAGACACCGCGGCCTGAGCGCTCTCAACGTCTTCGAAGCCGAGTTCTTTTAGATAGTTAGGCAAAAGCGCCGAAGCGATCAAGAATTTTTCATCACCCAAGTCACTATTTTTAGCATGCACCAAGGAATATTCGATATTCGGCCCAACCGCGAGTGCGAAGTTTGTCGGCAGTGTCCACGGCGTTGTCGTCCATGCAAGTATTTTTACGCCTGCAAGTTCACCCTGGCTCGTTACCGGAAAAGTAACTGTTACAGACTGATCCTGTCTATCCCGGTAAACCTCATCGTCCATCTTCAGTTCGTGATTTGAAAGAGGAGTCTCGCATCGCCAGCAGTAAGCCAGGACCTTGAAGCCTTCGTAGATCAAACCTTTGTTGTATAGCTGCTGAAACGCCCAAATAACGCTCTCGGTATAGTTCTGGTCCAGAGTCTTGTAGTCGTTGTCAAAATCGACCCAACGGGCTTGCCGAGTTATGTAGCTGCGCCAATCCTCGGTGTACTTCAGTACGGAGGTCTTGCAAAATTCATTGAACTTAGCTACTCCAAATTTTTCGATCTCTGGTCGGCCGGATATACCTAAGAGTCTCTCCGCCTCAACTTCTGCGGGCAACCCGTGGGTGTCCCAGCCGAACCTGCGCTCAACCCGCTTGCCCCTCATGGTTTGGTAGCGAGGCACTAAGTCCTTGGCATAGCCAGTTAGAAGGTGACCGTAGTGTGGAAGTCCGTTGGCAAAAGGAGGGCCGTCATAGAAAACGAACTCCGGAGCATCAGCGGCGGCCCGCTGGTCAATTGATTCTTGAAAAGTTCCGTCCTTGTCCCAGTAGTCCAGCACCTCCTTTTCAAGTTCAGGAAATGAAGGCGAGGCTATTGGGCCTTGAGAGGAATTGCGGTGCTTTGGATACATCACGGCTTTCGGAGAAGTAACGGTCAAGAACAATGTTAATCTAGAGACTACGAATATACAGAGGTCATACCTATTGAATAACTACATTCCCGAGCCACTAAGGCCCGCCAGCGTTCCAGAAAAAGCCTCCGTAGAGGGCCTAGAAGCTAAGTGGGCTCCTATTTGGGAGACAAATAAAGTTTATGAGTTTGAGTCTCGTGCCCTGAAGGACGACATCTACTCGATCGACACTCCTCCGCCAACAGCGTCTGGTTCTCTGCACGTTGGCCATGTTTTTAGCTATACCCACACCGACGTGGTGGCTCGCTATAAGCGAATGAACGGCAAGGCCGTCTATTACCCCATGGGTTGGGACGACAATGGCCTTCCAACTGAAAGAAGAGTTCAAAATTATTACGGCGTCAGATGCGACCCAATGCTGCCATTTGATAAAGATTTCCAACCGCCCCAGACAGGCGGAGATAACAAATCCTCAAGAGTGCAGGACCAGCTTCCCATCTCAAGGCAAAACTTCATCGCGCTTTGTGAGCAGCTAACCGAAGAAGATGAGAAGACCTTTGAAAACCTATGGAGGAACCTAGGCCTCTCGGTCGACTGGGCACAAAGTTACAGAACTATCTCCAAAGAGTCACAACTTGTATCCCAGCGTGCATTTCTGAACAACCTAGCTCGCAACGAAGCGTATTCGCAGATGGCACCAACACTCTGGGACGTAAGCTTTAGGACCGCGGTGGCTCAGGCCGAGCTCGAAGACCGCGAGATGCCGGGGGCATATCACCGCATCGGGTTCGACGGTCCCGATGGCAAGATATTTATCGAAACCACTAGACCAGAGCTAATTCCGGCCTGTGTTGCACTGGTTGCTCACCCCGATGACGAAAGATACGCGCACCTGTTTGGCAAGAGCGCCAAAACTCCGCTATTTGGAGTAGAAGTTCCGATTTTGGCCCATCGATTGGCACAAATTGACAAGGGCTCTGGCATTGCAATGATTTGCACCTTCGGAGATGTCACTGACGTCATCTGGTGGCGCGAGCTAAAGCTGCCGACCCGACCCATTATTGGTTTTGATGGACGAATACTCCAAGATGCGCCCGAGGCGATAGCGGCCAGCAAGGGTGCTGATCTATACGCGGAGCTCGCTGGAAAAACCGTCTTTAGCGCCAAGGAAATTTTGGTCAAGTCCCTGCAGGCTTCCGGCGACATGGTCGGAGACGCCAAGCCGATTACCCACCCTGTGAAGTTCTTCGAGAAGGGCGAAAAGCCTCTTGAAATAGTTTCCACCAGACAGTGGTACATAAAAAACGGTGGCAACGACAAAAAACTTGGAGAAAGACTAGTAAGCCTTGGCAAGGAAGTTGCCTTCCACCCGGATTTCATGAGAGTTCGGCTTGAGGACTGGATCAACGGACTAAACGGTGACTGGCTAATTTCTCGTCAACGCTTCTTCGGCGTCCCGTTACCGCTTTGGTATCCGTTGGATGCCGAGGGCAATCCGGACTATGAAAACCCGATTGTTCCTAACGACACCCAACTCCCAGTCGACCCATCTAGCGACACCCCAGACGGCTATCAAGAATCAATGCGGGGGCAAGCAAATGGCTTTATTGGCGAACTAGACATCATGGACACCTGGGCAACCAGCTCCCTGACCCCCCAGTTAGCGGGCGGATGGCTATCGAATCCAGAAAAGTTCGAGAAGGTCTTTCCCTACGACCTTAGACCTCAGGGTCAGGACATTATTAGAACATGGCTGTTTTCAACCTTGGTTCGCTCTGAACTCGAACACGGCCAGGCTCCTTGGAAGCACGCAGCCATTTCCGGGTGGATTCTGGATCCAGATCGCAAGAAGATGTCAAAGTCCAAGGGCAACGTAGTTGTTCCGAACGAAATCCTCGAAACACACGGTTCAGATGCGGTTCGATACTGGGCTGCCAGTGCGCGACTTGGAACCGATGCCGCGTTCGACGAAGGCCAGATGAAAATCGGCAGAAGGCTTGCAATAAAACTTCTAAACGCAGCCCGCTTTGCCCTCAGCTTTGAGCTTCCAGCCGGCGTTACGGCGGTTACGGAGCCGATTGACAAATCTATGCTCGCTAGCCTCCAGGAAGTAATTGCCGGATCAACAGAAGCCTTCGAGGGCTACGATCACACCAAAGCGCTGGAAAAAGCAGAGTCCTTCTTCTGGACATTCACAGACGACTACCTGGAGCTAGTAAAAGAGCGGGCCTATGGCCAAGGCGACTTCACGGAACAGGAAAAGGGAAGCGCAGTTATTGCTCTGAGGCAGGCCCTTGGAGTATTGGTTCGACTATTTGCGCCATTCATTCCATTCGCAGCCGAAGAAGTCTGGAGCTGGTGGCAAGACGGCACAGTGCACAAGTCCTCTTGGCCAACTTCCGGTGAGATATCAGGCGAGGATGCTGGGCTAATGATCTTGGCGAGTGCCGCTCTAGTTCAAATCAGAAAGTCAAAGTCGGATAACAAGTTATCGATGAAGGCTGAGATCGCGACTGCGCTTGTTTCAGGTCCAGTTGCAATGCAAAGTATGGCCAAGGACCTAGCGGCTGTTGGTCACATCGCCGAACTGAACTTCAAAGAGGCTAAAGAGGTATCTGTGACAGATCTAAAGTTTCAGCCCGATCAGGACTAGCGCGTTCTGATAGACCAGACAATAATTCCAGCGACAAGTGCCCAGAAGGCTCCACCGATACCAAATACCGAAATGCCTGCTGCGCCAATGACAAAAGTCACAATACCCGCAAGCCTCGTCGACTCATCGCTCACTGCAGTTCTAAGAGACGATGCAAAGGTTTTTATGAGCGCAAGACCAGCCAGCGCCAACAGCAGCTCTCTAGGAACTGCCAGTACGAAGGCCGCAAAAACAGAAGCAAATAGCGCGAAAATTAGATAAACAATCCCGCCCCAGGCAGCTGCTTTCCAGCGCTTTGATGGATCCTTACCGGCTCCATCGTCGGCGTTCAGGGCGGCGGTGATGGCGGCTAGATTCAACCCAAAGCCCCCAAAAAAAGACGTCACCACTGATCCAATACCCGTGGCAACGAAGATTTTCGATGTCGGCAGCGGATATCCCAACCCGTTCATGATGGCTAGGCCCGGAAGGTTTTGGGACGCCATTGTAATCAAATAAAGCGGGATACCGATTGCGACGATTACACCTATGTCAAAGACCGGAGAAATCAATTCCAGGTTTGGCCAGAAAGACAAGACCTCGAAGTCCTTGGCCTCTTGACTCATGGCAATGAGCGCAAATCCGATCACTATTGCTATCGGTGAAGCCCACAGTGGAAGTAGCCGGTTCAGTAAGAGCCAAATAAAAATTACCGGCATTATCAACACCGGAAAATCAACGCCCGAGTGAACTGTCGCGGCCACAAAAGGGAAAATAACGCCCGCCAACATGGCAGCGGATATCTGGGGAGGTATTTTGGCGACTAGCCTGCTAAGGGCTGGCCACGCTCCAGTGAGGACCACCAGCAAGCTACTAACTATAAATGCCCCGACAGCTGTTTCGAAGTCGACCCCGAGCCCCGAGCTGGTCGCCAGAAATGCAGCGCCAGGTGTGGACCAGACGATGCTAACTGGCATTTTGAGCCACGTGCTAAGCAGGACCGATAGCACTCCGTAGCCGATAAGCATTACAACTATTGCGGTTGCAGTCTGGCTTTGACTTGCGCCCATGGCGCTCAGTCCGGCAATTGCTATGCCAAAGGTTGCGATTGATCCGGTTGTGGAAGCTACTGTGCCAGCAAGGTAGGGCGTGATGGCAGCGTTTTTCATTAGGACTGGTGCGTTTTCCGCTAAGCGGATTTGTCTTGAAGTGGCTTGCGATGTGGCTGTATTTCTGGGATTGAACCGGTCTTGGCAACCTCTTCAGTAATCATGACTATGCCAGTGCTGTCGCTACCAGGAAGCTCGTACATTATTGGACCGAGCAGCTCTTCCAGGATTGCCCGAAGGCCTCGAGCACCCGTCTGGCGCTCAAGCGCAGACTCAGCAATGTGCTCAATAGCGCCTGCCTCAAATTCAAGATCGAACCCATCAATCTCAAACATGCGCTGGTACTGCTTTATCAGCGCATTCTTCGGTTCGGTAAGGATTTGTATAAGCGCGGACTTGTCAAGCTCCTCCACGGTCGCAATTACCGGAAGTCTGCCAATGAATTCTGGGATTAGCCCAAATTTGCGCAGATCTTCTGGCTGAACCTGCCTGTAGATATCCACTTCATCGTTCTTCTGTTTTAGCTCGGCACCGAAGCCAATGCCCTTCTTGCCAGTTCGCTCTGAAACTATTGTCTCGAGACCCGAGAATGCTCCCGCAACTATGAAAAGCACGTTGGTGGTATCCAGCTGGATGAACTCCTGCTGCGGGTGCTTCCTGCCTCCCTGCGGCGGTATGGAGGCGACTGTTCCCTCGAGGATTTTCAACAGGGCCTGCTGAACGCCCTCCCCTGACACATCTCGAGTGATGGACGGATTTTCAGATTTTCTCGAGATTTTATCGATTTCATCAATGTAAATAATTCCAGTTTCAGCCCGCTTGGGATCGTTGTCTGCGGCCTGGAGGAGCTTCAAGAGTATGTTCTCGACATCCTCGCCCACATAGCCAGCCTCAGTCAGGGCAGTAGCGTCGGCGACCGCGAAGGGAACGTTCAGGCGCTTTGCGAGCGTCTGTGCCAGGTAGGTCTTTCCGCAACCGGTTGGGCCAATCATGAGAATGTTGGACTTGGCAATTTCTATATCATCGTGCTGTTTACCAGCGGCCGTTAGAGTGCCAGTTGATCTGATTCGCTTGTAGTGGTTATATACCGCTACCGCCAACTGCTTCTTGGCGCCATCTTGACCAATGACATATTCATCTAGAAAACCCTTGATTTCTTTGGGGTTTGGAAGCTCCATTGATGACAGCTCACTGGAGACGTTATGCCCCAGTTCCTCTTCAATGATTTCATTGCAAAGCTCAATGCACTCGTCGCAAATGTAGACAGCTGGTCCAGCAATTAGTTTGCGAACTTGCTTCTGGCTTTTCGCACAAAATGTGCACTTCAGAAGCTCACTGGTCTCAGATAGTGTCATGAGAAAACCCTATAGCGAATGACCGACTTTTTTGCCACGCCACTCGCCTAAGACCACTAGAGCTTTCTGGAAGTTAGCACCTGGTCTATCAAGCCGTACTCCATGGCCTCTTGGGCAGTCAAGATCTTGTCGCGGTCAATATCTTTATTGACCTGCTCCAGGCTCTTACCGGAGTGGTGGCTCAATGTGAACTCAAGCCACTCGCGCATGCGCATGATTTCCTTGGCTTGAATCTCTATGTCTGAAGCCTGACCTTGTCCCCCGCCTCCCGACGAAGGCTGGTGGATCAGAATTCGAGCATTAGGAAGGGCAAGACGCTTGCCCTTGCCACCGGCAGCAAGCAAGACCGCTGCAGCCGAAGCAGCCTGACCCAAACAAACTGTTTGAATCTGTGGCTTTATGTACTGCATGGTGTCGTAAATCGCTGTCAAAGCTGTGAAAGAGCCGCCAGGAGAGTTGATGTAAAGAGTGATGTCTCTATCTGGGTCTTGGGACTCAAGAACCAAAAGTTGGGCCATAATATCGTCGGCTGAAGCATCATCGACCTGAACACCCAGGAACACAATGCGATCTTCGAATAGCTTTGTGTATGGATTGTGACGCTTAATCCCGTAGGAAGTTCTCTCTTCGAACTCGGGAAGAATGTACCTAGCACTGGGTGCTGCTACGCGGCCCTGAGATGTCTCGATGAAACTCATAATTAGGCCTTTCCAACGCCGGTTGAACGACTTGCGAATTCTTGTATTTGGTCAATAAACCCGTACTCGAGCGCCTCCGCGGCAGTGAACCATCGGTCGCGGTCACCATCGAGCATGACCTGGTCAACTGTTTTTCCAGTCTGCTGCGCAGTGATTGCTGCAAGCTGTCGTTTCATTGACATGATTAGCTCGGCCTGGGTCTGAATGTCTGACGCGGTTCCACCGAAGCCGCCGGCTGGCTGGTGAAGCAAAACCCTGGTGTTAGGGGTGGCGTATCGCTTGCCCTTGGCACCGGAGGACAGCAAGAACTGGCCCATTGAAGCGGCCATTCCAATTCCAACCGTGACAATATCGTTTGGCACGTACTGCATGGTGTCGTAAATAGCCATTCCGGCGGTAATTGATCCACCCGGGGAGTTGATGTATAAGAAGATATCTTTTTCAGAATCTTCTGCTGCTAGTAGCAAAATTTTGGCGCAAATCTCATTGGCGTTTTCGTCCCTGACTTCGCTACCTAACCACACAATGCGGTCTTTCAGCAGTCTGTCAAAAACACCTGTTCGCTCCATTTGGGGCATTGCCATGAAAATCTCCTTTAGCTACGTAGTGACTACGATAACCAGCAAAGTTGCAACGACGTGGGCTTGTTCGCCTTAGGCGTTAGACCTCGTATTTAACTTTGGCACCCTTGGTGTCAGTAATTTCAGCCTGCGCCACCAAGAAATCAACGGCCTTGCGCCTGGCTAGCTCATCAGCGTAGAAAGCAACCTGACCCGAACTCGCGACCTGTTCGATGAACTGGTTTGGCTCCATTTGGTAGTTCCTGGAAGTGAAAGCTAGGTACTCAATCAATTCCTGATCCTCAATCTTGATCTCCTCGGCATCGACAATGGCATCTAGTAGTAACTGAGTCTTGAAGCCCTTTTCAGAGTCCGCGGTGACTTCCTTGCGGTGAACTTCGTCCTCTAGGCGGCCTTCTCCTTCTAGGTGAGAGTCGACTTCCTTCTTCACAGCTACATCGGAAACCGGAATTTTGGCTTGAGCGACAAGTTCCTCGACTATTTTGTCTCGGGCTTGTAGCACTTGCTTGCGGCCAAGTTGCTCGGCAAGCTTGGTTTCTAGATCCTTCTTGAGCTCGGCTAGCGTGTCAAACTCACTTGCTAGCTGAGCAAAGTCGTCGTCCGCTTTTGGCAGCTCGCGCTCTTTTACGGCCTTGAGAGTAACGGACACCTCGGCCGCCTGTCCAGCCATTTCTCCGCCGACAAGCTTCGAGCTAAAGGTTGTGGTCTCTCCTGCTGTGAGGGTCTCTAGCGCTTCGTCAATGCCATCCAGCAGTTGCCCGGAGCCGATTTCATAGGAAATGTCCTGAGCAGTATCGATATCCTTACCGTCCATTGTCGCGGTTAGGTCGATTGTGGTGAAGTCTCCAGTCTTAGCTGGCCTGTCAACTGTCTTGAGAGTGCCAAAGCGCGCCCGAAGCGCATCAAGCTCAGTGTCGATATCCATTTTGGCTACCTTGACTGGCTCGACCGTTACCGCAAGGTTCTTGTAGCTAGGAAGCTTGAATTCCGGGCGAACCTCAACCTCAAGAGAAATTATTAGTGGCTTGTCTAACTCATCAGCAGTCGGAGCTGAACTAATGTCCGCCTCAGGAGTGCCAAGGGGTTTTAGCTTTTCAGCCACGAGTGCTTCGCGGTAAAAACTATCCATGCCATCGTTGATTGCCTGTGCAATGATGGAATCCTTGCCCACGCGCTGATCCAGAACCGAGGCGGGAACTTTGCCCTTTCGGAAACCTGGGATGTTCACCTGAGTTGCGACTGACTTATAAGCCTTGTCCAATGTGGGCTTGAATCCGGCCTGATCAACTTCGATGGTCAGTTTTACTCGGGTCGGGCTCAGTTTTTCAACGGTCGTCTTCAACTTAATCTCCATGGTTGGGGGTTTTTCTTCAAGCAATTTGTCGGGATGACAGGATTTGAACCTGCGACCCTCTGTTCCCAAAACAGATGCGCTACCAAGCTGCGCTACATCCCGAACATTCTTGACCAAAGGTCAGGAACTCGACCACTCTACCCCATAGAATGATGTCTCGTCTAACAAAGACGCGCGAGTGTAGCTCAATGGTAGAGCCTCAGTTTTCCAAACTGATGACGCGGGTTCGATTCCCGTCACTCGCTCCAAGTAAAGACGCTAACAAAACTTGCCCTCAAGCCTTTTGGCACTTTGAACACCAATAGAGCTTCCTTGAATTCAGAACCTCAATAGAAATCGGATTAGGGCAATTTCTGCAAGGTAGCCCTTCGCGTTTATAGACGAAATATCGATCTACGATCGCGGGTCTTCCCTTCAGATGCTCATCTCTTGTCAGCATGATTCCGGTCCTGACACCAATTTTCATCAGTGTCACCGCATCGAACCACATTCCTGCAACCACTCTGGTTGGAACCAACTGTCCTGGAGTGTGTGGGTTCAGGCCAGCGCGAAATAGCAGCTCGGCTCGATAAACATTCCCAACCCCGGCAATTACGGTTTGGTCCATTAATAATTGCCCGATTACAACCTTGCTACTTGCCACCTTTGTGAGAAATCGCTCAAGCTCTTGATCCCCCGGGTCTATTCGTAGGGGATCTGGTCCAAGCTTCGCTTGTTTCGCAATGACCTCTAGTTGATCGAGCACTTCGCATGATGTTGGGCCAACAACGTCTGCGACCTGGTTAGCACTGATAAATCTTGCTCGAACCTGCCCAAGTGGATCAGGAGGTGTTTCCTCGAAGCTTCGAAAGCGCCACTTGCCATAAATACCCAGGTGAATTCTCACTGTTGCAGTCTCAAATCCAAGATAAAGCTGCTTACCGAAAGCCTCGCTGGAAACCAGTTTTTGACCAGAAACCAGTTTCGCGTCGGTAAAGCGTCCTTGCGGAGAAGTCAGCTCGACTGTTTTACCCAGAAAATGTTTCGAGAAATGTTTTGCCGTTCGGTGAACGGTATGGCCCTCTGGCATCGGATTAGTAGATAACCTCTCCGGTGTTTTCAAACTGCATCAGCTTGCCAATCCGTCGCACGTGGCGCTCATCATTTGAAAATGGCTGAGTGATGAATATCTTTATTAGCTCAAGCACTTCGGCGTTGTCATGCTGCCTGGCACCAACTGCCGCAACATTTGCGTCATTGTGGTCCCTTGCAAGCTGCGCAGTTTCCTTGTTCCAAATAAGTGCTGCCCGAATGCCTCTTACTTTGTTGGCAGACATTTGTTCACCATTTCCGCTGCCGCCAAGCACGATTCCAAGAGCTTCCTTTCCGGAAGCTTGGTCTTGGGCAACCGCTAAGGCAGCTTGGATGCAAAATCCCGGGTAATCATCCAAAGCGTCATAAACCTTGGGGCCGTGATCGATTACCTCGTGTCCAAGTTTGGTAAGCGAATCGACTAAAAAAGCGCTCAACTCCATGCCGGCGTGGTCGGTTGCTATGTGTATTTTCATGCTATCCCGCTGTCTCTAATTGGTAACTGGCAACAAAGTCTTCAGGGTTGTCCATTCTGAGCGCGAGGGCCTCACCCCAGTCAAGTTTTATCAACACTGCAGCCCCAGAACTTGGAATAAACGCAAGAGTGTTGGACGCGTAGCGCAGGCCCCAGCCGCCATAGTCTCGCGCTTTGACGTGTATCGGAGCGACCGACTCGATGGCACCAACCGGCACCGTGAGAACCTTTACCCCCCGAAGTCTGATCTCTAGGTTTTCTTGAACGCTCAAGCTGGGCTTGGCCGAAAATAGCCAAACCATTATCGCAACGGGAATCAGGACCAACAGAAACCACTGGCCAATAAAGAGGCTCTCATCGGTTTCCATCCCCGCCTGAAGCAAAGTGGTGGTGCTGACAACCAAAAGAATCAAGAAAAACAAACCGATAAGTAGCGATTTCATCAACGGTTTGAGTAACTTTGCCTTCACTCCGGAAACCTCAAGGGCAACAAGACCGGTCCAATAAAACACAAAACTAATTGTGACCAGCCATAAATAGCTGTTCAGGTCCAAAAACTGATCAGCTTGTCCGCCCACTCCCCAGTGGATGGCAACCGGATCCGGAAGCAATCCCGCTGAAGCCAGTGAAAAACTGACTGCGATAAACCCAATTGTTAGAACTGGTGCCACCAAATAGATTGCGAGACGTGAGGAGATCATGATTTCAATCTACTTCTTGTCTGACTTGGCATTCAACTTGGGCCGGGTGAAGCGCAAAATCATGGACGCGGTGAACGCTGTCAGAATTACATAAGCAAGAGTAAGGGCCTGAAGATTAACACTAAGAACCGCAGGTGCGGCCAGAGCGGCGATCACGATTGAGAACTCGCCGCGCGGAATCAGGAACGCAGTCGTTCGCCAAACCGCCAACCGGTCTGTCAGATCACGAGTGACCCACCAGCCAACAGCGTACTTGCCCGCAATGCCAACTACAGTGAGCGCCAATGCAAGTGGCAGCACGCCCGGAAGCTCAGCCGGGTCGGTAGTTATACCGAAAAACAAGAAGAAAATTGCTGCAAAGATATCTCTGAGAGGCATCAGTCTGGATCTTGCTGCTTCAGCAACTTCACCGGTCAGCAACAGACCAATCAAGAAAGCAGCAACAACCCCCGAAAACCCCACGAGATCAGCCAGGCCCGCTGCCAAAAGCGCAGTTCCGAAAACTGTCAGCAAAAGTCCACCGGGCTCGTTCGGGTCCAAAAACTTTTGAAATCTTGAAGAGCCCTTGAAGCTCACGAGAATCACTAGGCCGGTGATAGCAAGGGCTAGTCCAACCGTCAACAGACCGCTCCAGACGCTGACACCGAGAATAACCGCTGAAAGAAGCGGCAGGTAAGGCGCAAGAGCCAGGTCCTCGAATACCAGCACACCTATGGCACGCTTGGAAACCTCTGACTTCCTAAAGCCCATTTCCTTAATTAGCTGGGCTGCAATTCCAGAGGACGACACATAAGTAATACCGGCAAGGGCTAGGGCACCTGGAATCCCCCAGCCCAATGCGAAGCCAATCAAGAAACCAGGTGTGGCATTCGCAATGACATCAATCACACCGGCGCTCTTGCGTTCTTTAAATGACTTCGCCAGGTCATAAGCCGAATACTCCAGGCCCAAGAGCAGCAAAAGCATAATTGCACCAATTTGAGCACCGGTAACTAAGAACTCTTCGCTTAGTGAAAGAGGTATGAACCCTCCGTTACCAAGAGTCAGTCCAATCAACAAATAAAGTGGCACCACCGAGAACTTCATCTTGTTGGCCAAAAAAGCTACCAAACCAAGAACCAAGAGGGCCGCGCCAATCTCGGCGAGCTGCGCCGAGGTCTCGGGTGATGACGCCGCTTGCAGGATCTGATTCATAAATCAATTATTGCCCAGAGTTTGAGGGAAAAAAGCATCTAGGCTGTTTGGAAACAAAGACTTAATGGAGAAAAATGCCAGGGGAAAATCTGAGTCGCCAAGAGGCGCAAGCAAGATCCGAAATACTCAATGTTGATGCCTACATGGTTGAAGTTAATTTGACAGAGGATCCGAAGGTCTTTTCCTATGTCTCAACCGTGACATTTGCCTGCAGCACTGAAGGCGCAGAGACCTTTATAGATGCGATCACAGCCTCGGTTGAATCAATCGAGCTAAACGGACTGAATCTAGATCCGTCTGAGCATTCTGATGGCACCAGAATCACCCTGCCTGGGCTCAAACTTGAAAACCAACTCATCGTAAAAGCACACGGATTTTTCTCAAATAGCGGCGAGGGCCTGCACCGGTTCGTGGATCCAGTGGACAACGAAGTTTATTTCTACACCCAGTTTGAGGTGCCCGATTCTCGTCGCATGTTCGCCGTATTCGAGCAACCCGACCTAAAAGCTAGTTTTGAGTTCAAGGTAATCGGCAGTCAGAACTGGCAAATGATTTCGAACTCCACTACTCCGGATCCAGTACTTATTGGTGAGGGGCTTGCCCGCTGGGATTTCGCGCCGACTCCGAGAATTTCAAGCTACATCACAGCCTTGGTAGCCGGCCCCTACACCGTTTGGCGCGATGAACTGACTTCATCAAACGGGCAGGTAGTGCCACTTGGAGTATTCTGCCGAAGTTCGCTGGCAACATTTATGGACCCGGAATACATCTTTGACAAGACCAAAGCCGGCTTTACATACTTCGAGAACCTATTTGATTACCCATACCCGTTTGAGAAGTACGACCAACTATGGGTCCCAGATTTCAACGCCGGCGCAATGGAGAATGCTGGTGCGGTGACTTTCACTGAGAGCTACATTTTTAGATCCGCTGTTACCGATGCGGTAAAAGAGCGAAGAGTTGTCACGATTTTGCATGAGCTTGCTCATATGTGGTTTGGAGACCTAGTGACTATGGTCTGGTGGAATGACCTGTGGCTAAATGAGAGCTTCGCAGAGTATGTTTCCACCCTTGCAACAGCAGAAGCAACCGAGTGGACGGAAGCCTGGACCACTTTTGCCTCGCTAGAAAAAAGCTGGGCATATCGGCAGGATCAGCTTCCTTCAACTCACCCAATCGTCGCTGAGATAAACGATCTCGAGGACGTTCAGGTGAATTTTGACGGCATTACCTATGCCAAGGGAGCCTCGGTTCTAAAGCAACTGGTCGCGTGGGTCGGCCAAGACTCATTTATGCGTGGTGTCGGTAACTACTTCAAAAAACACCAGTGGAAAAACACCGAGCTTAAGGACCTGCTCGTGGAACTCGAGGCCGAGAGTGGCCGAGATCTAAAAGAGTGGTCGTCACTGTGGCTTGAAACCGCCGGCGTGAACACTTTGCGTCCTGAAATCGAAGTTGATGAAGACGGAAGGTTGACCAAGTTCGACATCGTCCAAACAGCGATTGCTGACTACCCATACCTTCGTCCTCACCGTTTGGGAGTGGGCATGTTTCAGCTTGTTGGAGGTCGCCTCGAGCGCAATGGTGAGATAGAAATCGATGTTGCGGGGTCCGTAACTTCGGTCTCACAGCTACTGGGTGAGATGAAGCCAGACCTGATACTTATAAACGATAAAGACCTTGCCTACGCCAAAATTCGATTGGATGATGGCTCATGGGCGATAGCGCTGGAGAACTTGTCAGGAATTTCCGACTCGCTTGCAAGGACCATGATTTGGTCAGCGGCTTGGGATACAACCCGTGACGCCGAGGCTAATCCGAGAGATTTCATTCAGTTGGTCCTCGACCACATTGGCAGTGAAACCGAGTCCACAACCGTCACAACATTGCTGCGGCAACTGGTAACAACAGCAACGCTGTACGTTTCCGAAGATAGAAGATCGGAAACAATCGAGCGCATAGCCGAATCGCTAATTGCACTTGCAGAGGCGGCGGCGGCCGGGAGTGACAACCAGCTGCAGTTTGCAAAATTTGTGGCTCAGTTCGCAACCAGTGACAAGCAACTCGACTGGCTAGACGGACTCGTATCTGGCCAAAAAGCTCTCACTGGCCTCACAGTCAACGGAGATCTGCGATGGGAGATCTTAGTCGGACTTGCGGTTGGGAATCGTGCCGATCCAGACCGAATCGCCGCTGAATTGGCTCAAGACAATACGGCAAATGGCAAGAAATTCGCTGCTGCTGCCTTGGCCGCAATCTCAACGCCAGAGGCAAAACTAGAGGCATGGACAGAGCTGACAGAGCGCACCGAGTACTCAAACACGTTGATAAGTTCCGCCTCCGCAAGTTTCGGGCGAGTGTCTGACACCAAGCTGCTAGATATATACGCAGACAAGTACATGTCGATGGCCCAAAGAATCTGGGAGGAGCGCAGTTACCAAATTGCTTCCTACTTGCTAACCAATCTCTACCCGATCGCTCTTGCAAATAAGAGCCTCGCCGACAAGACTCAAAAGCTCATTGATTCAAGCTTCGCTCAGTCAAAGCCAGCGTTTAGACGAACATTGGTGGAGAATCTGGCAGGCCTGGAACGTGGAATAAAAGCTCAAGCCAAAGATCAAGAGGAGAACTAAATGACCTTTACCGAATTCATGTCCGAATGGTCTGCGCTAGTAGCCATCGTCATCATCCTCACCGCAGCTGTAGTGCTGCGGGTGCTGTTGAAAGTGGCATCAAAGAGAATTGTTAGGACCATTGTCTCTGGTGTTCAGCGCGTTAAGAAGGATGAGCGCCTGGACGACCTGATGCTGGAGCAGCGACTTACGCAACGAACTAGAACCATCGCGTCGGTGTTGGATAATTTCGCAACCTGGGCAATCGCGATAACCGCGCTAGTAATGATCTTGAGCGAACTCGGCATAAACGTGGGGGCGCTGATTGCCGTTTCGACGGTTCTGGGTGCGGCCATTGGCTTCGGCGCTCAGTCATTAGTGAAAGACATTCTCTCCGGAATATTTATAGTGTTCGAAGATCAGTATGGAGTTGGTGACTGGGTTGAAATAGGAGAAGTCTCTGGAGAAGTTGAGCGCGTGGGCCTAAGGGTCACCGAAGTTCGAGACATTCACGGAACGCTTTGGTTTGTTAGAAATGGTGAGATTGTCCAGGTTGGCAATGCTTCTCAGGAGTGGGCAGCCGCGCTCTTGGACTTCCCATTTGCCTATGACAACGACGTTGATCAAGTTCAGGACATCATCCAGACCACCGCTGACGATATGCGAAAGTCCAAAGAGTGGAGCAGAGACATGATTGCAGATGCTGACATGTGGGGAATGCAGCACATCTCAGGTGAGCAGTTTGTAATTCGAGTTTCAATAAGGACCCTTCCGAATCGCCAGTGGGCAGTTTCGAGAGAGCTTAGAAAACGCTGCAAGCAAGCCTTTGACAAGCAAAACATCGGACTACTGCGTGCAAGCAAAATAAATATGGCCAAGTAATTGCAAGATTTCTATGAGCGAGTTGGCGGTCAACCGGTCTTCGAGGAGCTCACGCGAACCTTCTACAAGGGGGTCGCGACCGACCCGATTCTCAAACCCATGTATCCAGAGGAGGACCTGGAACCAGCACGTGTCAGGCTTCAGTTATTTTTGGAACAGTACTGGGGAGGTCCGACTGCCTACCAAGAGACCCGGGGTCATCCACGTCTGAGAATGCGTCACAGTGTCTTCAAGATTAATCCCGCTGCGAAGGAGGCCTGGCTAATGCACATGGAACACGCAGTGAAGGAGCTCTCGATCTCCGAATTGGATAGAGACGAACTCTGGGACTACTTGGAGCGGGCTGCTCATTCGATGCTAAACACTTTCGAGGACTAGGAAAACCTGAAGCTTTCCTTTGCCAGTACGTGACCGAAGTCACTACTGAGACGGATCCAGCCATGGGCCCTGTATACCTTTACGGGAATACCTTTTTGCAAGAATCCCAACCCTGCCATGGCAAAGGCTGAACCGGCTGGAAAGTTGTGTTCAATTCCCACCGCTTTACCCCAAATCTGTAGCCTTACACGCGCAGCAATAGCACTCCCGATACTCTCCGGAAGCGCTTCGGCCACGGCAGCAATTCCGTCTTTTGCCCACGCAGAAATTTTCTCTTGTTCGACTTCGCCAGCACGCACCCACCCTTGACGGGGCGGAGAAATTCCGGCCCAACCGACTCTGGCAGCGGTTTTTGGAAGCACCAAAACCAGTTCACCGCTCTCGATGCTTTTTTCTACGGATGCCAATAGAGCTTCAATTGTGAAAAGTGAGTCGAGCTCGTTTTGGGAGGTGAGGTTGATGGTTCTGAGCCCAATTACGGTAAGCCCGTCTCCCAGTAAAGACCCGGCATATATCGGACTTACGTAAGCCGCTAACACAGACCCAAAAGCCCGAAGCCGAACTGCGCCAGTGCTGTCTAATCTCAATGCTCTTTTTAGATAACCTGCGAGATCGACAAGGTCATTCGGGTCCTGAAAGGAGAGATTTTTATCCATGGTCAACTCCTAAACTAGTCAATGAGAGAAGGTTTTTATGCAAGATTCAGTTATTCCTCAGGACCCAGTTGCAGATTTAGTTCGAATCTTGGACCTAGAACAACAGAGCCCAACTACTTTTCTCGGTCAAACCCAATGGATGCCACATGGCAGAGTCTTTGGTGGACAAGTTTTGTCGCAATCTCTGGTGGCGGCAACCAGGACAATTGAGGCTGGGCGCCCGGTTCACAGCCTCCACAGTTACTTCTTGCGCCCAGGGGACGTGGCTAAACCGATTGAGTTCGAAGTCGACATCCTTCGCGATGGTCGCAGTTTTTCTGCTCGACGCGTTCAAGCCAGCCAAGAGGGTAAGGCAATCTTTTCAATGATCGCGTCGTTCCAGGCCCCAAGCGGTGGGATGAGTCACTCAGATGCCATGCCAGAAAACCTTCCGGAACCCGAAGATCTCCCATCTGCGGCAACAATCCTTGCAAACTTTGATCACCCGATAACCAATTACTGGGCCAAGGCCCGGCCGTTTGACCTTCGGCACACCGATCAACCCATCTACCTATCCGCAGCGAAGGAGCAGTCAGCTAAGCAATGCGTCTGGTTCAAACCCATAACCAAGCTACCGGCCGAGGACGGAGTTGAGATGGCGAGCCTGGCTTACGCAAGTGACTACTCGATACTTGAGTCGATAATGAGGCGCCACGGTCTTAGCTGGGCTCATAAGGGTCTTAGTTCAGCAAGCCTGGATCACGCAATGTGGTTTCATCAAAAACCCGACTTTAGCGACTGGCTATTGTATGTTCAGCACTCCCCCGCGGCTCAAAATAGCCGCGGACTGGCCCTCGGCCAAATTTTCAATAGAAGCGGGAGCCTGGTTGCCTCTGTCGCTCAAGAAGGAATGCTGAGGATTCCGGAACTTTCCTAGTCTCTGGTGAGCCTGCGGTAAGTGGAGCGGTGAGGCTTTGCGGCGTCCGCGCCCAGTCGCTTGATTTTGTTCTCCTCGTATGAATCGAAGTTACCCTCAAACCAGTACCAGTTATCCGGATTTTCATCCGTGCCCTCGTGAGCCAAAATGTGGGTTGCCACCCGATCAAGGAACCAGCGATCGTGTGTAATCACCACAGCGCAGCCGGGGAATTCCAAAAGAGCATTTTCCAAAGATGACAACGTCTCAACGTCGAGATCGTTGGTTGGCTCGTCAAGCAGGAGGAGGTTTCCGCCCTTCTTTAGAGTCAAAGCAAGATTCAGTCGATTCCTCTCACCGCCCGAGAGAACTCCGGCTTTCTTCTGCTGGTCCGCGCCCTTAAAGCCAAAGGCTGCAACATAAGCCCTGGACGGCATTTCAACTTGTCCCACCCGGATGTAATCAAGCCCTCCCGATACGACTTCCCAGAGTGACTTATTCGGGTCGATGCCCTCTCGAGACTGATCTACGTAGCTAATCGAGACGGTCTCACCAATCTTGAGCTCCCCGCTGTCAATCTGGTGCATGCCGGTTATGCACTTGAACAAAGTCGATTTACCGACACCGTTGGGGCCGATGATTCCAACTATTCCATTTCTAGGAAGAGTAAAGCTCAAGTCACTGAAAAGCGGACGGTCTTCGAAGCCCTTGGAAATTTTCTTGGCTTCTATAACTATGTCGCCAAGCCTCGGCCCAGGAGGAATTTGAATTTCCTCAAAATCCAGTTTTCTAGTTTTGTCTGCCTCCGCGGCCATTTCCTCATATCTGGAAAGCCTGGCTTTTGATTTTGTCTGCTTGGCCTTAGGGCTTGATCTAACCCACTCAAGCTCGTCTGCAAGGCGCTTTGACAATTTGGCGTCTTTCTTGCCGGCAACCTGCAGTCTTTCCTGCTTCTTTTCCAGGTAGGTCGAGTAATTGCCTTCATACGGGTAAGCACGACCGCGATCTAGTTCGAGAATCCACTGGGCAACATTGTCTAGGAAGTACCTATCGTGAGTCACGGCGAGCACTGCACCCGCGTATTGCGCCAGGTGCTGCTCAAGCCACAAAACACTCTCGGCATCCAAGTGGTTCGTCGGCTCATCAAGTAGAAGCAAGTCCGGCTTTTGAAGCAACAGCTTGCACAAGGCCACTCTGCGCCTTTCGCCACCCGAGAGGTTGGTTACCGGAGTATCTCCGGGTGGGCAGCGAAGCGCATCCATTGCCTGCTCTAGTTGATTCTCAAGGTCCCAACCATCAGAAGCGTCTATCTGCTCCTGAAGTGTGCCCATTTCAGCTAAAAGAGTGTCATAGTCGGCGTCTGGGCTGGCAAGCTCTGCGCTAATTTCATTGAATCGCTCAATCTGAGCCATGGTTTCAGCAGCGGCTTCCTGAACATTGCCAAGGACTGTCTTTTCTTCGTTTAGGGCTGGCTCCTGCATCAAAATGCCGACGGTCGCATCCGGCGCTAGCCGAGCCTCTCCGTTCGAGGGGTTATCTAACCCAGCCATAATCTTTAGAACAGACGACTTACCCGCACCGTTTGGTCCAACCACTCCGATTTTCGCACCTGGGTAAAACGCAAGTGTTACATCATCAAGAATGACTTTGTCGCCATGCGCTTTACGCGCTTTGATCATTTGGTAAATAAATTCAGCCAAGAAAACTGCCCATCCAATTTGGAAAAGGGAAACCCCTCTTCGTCGTTTGCTCCGGGGAAAGTTTATCCCAGTGCTAAAAGGCTGACTGCCCTTTGAAATTGCAAATGACGAAGAGGGGTTCGGGTCTGGTGTTTAGGGGGCGCCAGACCCCATCGGACTCTAGGCAGGCTGGAGCGTAGAGTCCGAATCTTCGGTTTGCTGGTCTTGACGAGCAACCCTTTCGAATGTGCTGGTGCCAAACAACAGATCGTGGCCAAGGCAATCCGCCTCAATTTCAACTGTTGTTCCAGTGCGCTCACCGTTGTCCCAATCGCGCACTCTTAGACGACCGCTGACCAAAATTCTGTCACCCTTGGCGATTGACTCATTTGCGTTTACCGCAAGTTGCCTAAATGCAACAACCGTGAACCAGTTGGTGTCACCGTCAGTCCAAGCACCCGAATCCTTATCGAAACGTCGACTGCCGGATGCTAAGCGAAATGAAGTGACTGAGAGCCCCTCGGATGTGACTATGTTTCTAGGGGTAGTGGCAACCAGACCGACCGCCGTATATATTTCTGCCATTTATGAGCCTTTCCTTGTGATTCCGGAAAGTGTGACAAATGCTCTAAAAGGTTTGTGACGCAGAAACGAATCTGTGGAAAACTTTTTATCTAAGAAGGCTCGTGAACTTTGCTCTGACCTTGGAAACCTTAGGAGCCACAACCGCTAGACAATAGCCCTGGTTGGGGTTTTTCTCGAAATAATCTTGGTGGTAATCCTCGGCCTCAAAGTTTTCGGCCAACGGGGTAACTTCCGTGACTACGTTTGGGCCCCAGATTTCCTTGGCGCGCTCAACAGCATCGGTAAAAACTTGTTTTTGAGATTCACTGGAGTAAAATATCGCTGATCGATACTGATCACCCACGTCAGCACCCTGGCGATTTAGCTGAGTCGGGTCGTGCAAAGTGAAGAAAATATCCAGTATTTGCTCTGATGAAATCTCATCGGGGTCAAAGGTGACGTTCACGACTTCAGCGTGGCCCGTGTTTCCGTTGCAGATGTCTTCGTAGCTCGGGTTAGGTTTGTGCCCACCCGTGTAGCCGCAGGTCACCTCTCCGACACCTCGGAATTGGACATAGGCTGAATCGAGGCACCAAAAACACCCACCGGCAAGTACAAAAGTTTCCATAATGTTCCTAAACTTATAGCGCTACCCAATTGATTCCCAATTGGTATTTTGAAAGGTACGGCACAAGCCTAATTGACTCAAAAACACCCTGCGCTAGGCGTGCTCTATGCAGCCAGCGCCGCAATATTATTTGGCCTCAATGCCTCCACGACCAAAGTGATAATCCAATCTGGCGTTACGCCTGAACAAGCCGTTTTCATTAGGTCGATAACCGCCGGATTAATTGCGCTTGCCTGGGCGTTAATGGCAAACCGATCAGATCTTCGGGTGGAGAAAAGGCTCATCCCGCGACTTCTGCTTTTAGGAATCTTTGGTGTGGGAACGCTTCAGTGGGCCTACTCGCAGGCCGTTGTTCTGCTGCCGGTCGGAATCGCCTTGCTAATTGAGTACACCGCGGTGCTTTGGGTGCCGATAATTGCTTTGCTTTTTTTCAAGGAAAAAGTAAAAAAGCAGATCTGGTTTGGCGCCGCCCTAGTCCTTGGTGGCCTGGCCGTAGTTGCTCAAATTTGGGACAGTCAACTCAGTGGTCTTGGAATTATTTATGCGCTTGGCGCGGCCGCCTCGCTAACCACCCACTTCATAGTCGGTGAGCGAATACAGCGGCACTTGCCTACAAACGTCACCATGGCATATGGGATGGGTATCGCATCGCTACTCTTCCTTCCTTTTACAAAGCTGAACGAGTTTGACTTCGGAAGCCTGACCGACGGCTTAGACCTGAGTGGAAATCTGACTGGAATAACGGTTCCGCTTTGGGTGATGCTTCTCCTGCTTGGGGTAGCTGGAAGTTTCCTACCCATGGCCTTTACTTTTCTGGCGCTACGTCACCTCGGAGCCACTTTGGTGGGTGTGGTGGCCACATCGGAGACGATTCTGGCCGCAATGTTTGCCCTACTGTGGCTCGGGGAGCTGATTAGCCTCACCCAAGCCCTCGGGGGTATGGTGGTAATCGTAGGCATCGTTTTGGCACAAACGTCTAAGCGGCAAAGGTTAGTAAAGGTGGTTGATTAGATTGGCAACAATAAACCTGGTCCAAGCGGACTTCGAAGCAACAGTAAATAAAGAAGGCATCACCCTTGTGGATTTCTGGGCCGAATGGTGTGGCCCGTGTAAAACCTTCGGGCCAATATTCGAGGAGGCCTCCAACGGTCACCCAGAAATTACCTTCGCCAAGGTTGACACTGAGGCAGAGCAAGAACTTTCCGGCATGGCCGGCATCTCCTCAATACCAACCCTGATGATATTCCGAGATGGCATTTTGCTCTTCAGCCAAGCAGGCGCTCTGCCAGCTCCGGCGCTGAACGAGTTGATTGGCAAAGTCAAGGAGCTCAACATGGCTGACGTTCACGCGGAAATCGCGAAACAGCAATCTGAACCCGAAGCAAGCTAGCAACCGAACTTGAAAAACAATTCAATCGCCATGTTGGCCACGATAGCCGGCATCGGCATTTTGGCTTGGCTGATTGGATTTTTTGACCCGACGACCTGCACTCCCGATGTTCAGGTCGCAGGGTGGTCATCCTGCGAGGAAATCGCTAACCAAAGAACTATCGCTCTGTATGCGCTGATTGGCGTGACTGTCGCAGGCGTGCTGATAACCACTGTTCTGAAGCGAAAAAAGAAGTAGTTACTAACCCAGCTAGCTATTTAGTTGATGTGTCCTGTCTAAATCAATTCCTGCGTGTCAACAAACTTCAATTCTGGAAAAGCTTGCGCGACGGCAGGGTGCGTAATAATCCCGTCGTGAGCGTTTAGACCCAGTGCCAAAGAGGCATCATTTTTGAGTGCCGCCTTCCAGCCCTTTGACGCCAGCTGAATTACATAGGGCAACGTTGCGTTTGTTAGCGCCCGCGTCGAAGTAGAGGGGACCGCGCCCGGCATGTTTGCAACGCAATAATAAACAGTTTCGTGAACCTTGAAGGTCGGCTCATCGTGGGTAGTTGGCCTGGAGTGCTCAAAGCAGCCGCCCTGATCGATAGCGATGTCAACCAGAACTGCTCCGGGCTTCATCTCACTCACCATTTTGTCCGTAACTAGCTTTGGAGCCCGCTCACCAGGAATCAGAACTGAACCGATCACTAGATCTGCATCCTTTAGCTGTTCGGCAATCTCGTAGGAGGTGGAAGCCCTGGTTTGCACCTCGGAATTGAAACGCTCATCAATCTCCCGGAGCCTTGGAAGCGATAGGTCAATAACAGTGACGTCTGCACCCATTCCATTGGCAACCAAGGCGGCCTCGGTTCCGGCAACGCCTCCACCGATTACTACAACCTTGGCACGCGGTGTTCCAGGAACTCCACCCATAAGCATTCCGGCACCGCCGTTAGTCTTCATCAACTGGTAGGCGCCGATTTGCGCCGAGAGCCTGCCTGCAACCTCGCTCATCGGTTGCAATAAAGGTAGCGACCGGTTGGCAAGCTGGACCGTCTCATAAGCGATTGCAGTGGTCCCGGACTCGATAAGAGCATCGGTGCATTCCCTGGAAGCTGCTAGGTGAAGATAAGTGAAGAGCACTTGCCCCTTGCGCATCAGCGGATACTCCATAGCTATCGGCTCTTTAACCTTGCAGAGCAATTCAGCCTTGGACCAAATCTCTTCGGCAGTGGCTGCAATGGTTGCGCCTGCCTTTTGGTAATCGTCGTCCCGAAAGCCCGAGCCTTCCCCAGCGCTTGACTGGACTAGAACCTCGTGACCGCGCGTGACCAGCTCGTGAACACCGGCAGGTGTGAGTGCGACTCGAAATTCGTTGTTCTTAATTTCCTTTGGGACGCCAACTAACATTTATTCTCCTAGAGCAAGTGACTTGAATTCTCGCAAATTATTCGCTCAGTTAGCTAAAATACGAAGAATCTTCACTACTTACGCTAATATTCATGGTATTCAATGAAAAATGAGGTTTTGGACATGCTCAAGTCGCAGAATATTCGAATCGACTCCGAGGTTGACGAGATCGACCGCTCGATACTTTCGATACTCGGCAAAAATGGTCGCATTTCCAACGCTGATTTAGCCAGTCAAGTTGGAATAGCAGCCTCGACCTGTCTGGGCAGAGTTCGCAGTCTGGTTCAACGCAAGGTGATTCGATCATTTGCTGCCGACATCGCTCCTGAGGCTCTTGGATTGGAGCTCCAGGCTCTTATCTCGGTTTCACTTCGAGCAGGAGCGAGAGCTAACCTAGCCAGCTTTATGACTGCAATGCGAGAGCACCCACAAGTGATACAAGTGTTTTTCCTCGGCGGTGCGGAGGATTTCATTGTGCATATCGCAGTCGCAGACTCGGACGCCGCCAGAGAGTTTGTGCTCGATCAACTAAGCAACAATGCATCTGTGGCAACAACCAGAACCAACATCGTCTTCGACCACTTTCACAAGGGCCCAATTAGCTAGAGTTGGGCCTATCGGGAGGGTCAAAATGACTGAGGCAATGCACCAAGCAGGAGCAGACAGCAAACTCCGTGAGGCCATCTACAAGTACGCAGCTGAGCGCATGGCCATGGACCCGGTTCCACTGGATGGACCGCGCTCAAGAACCGAGCTAGAGGCCCAAGCCGGCATCACAATAAGCGAGACTGGCATTGGTGGACAGAAAGCTCTGTCAATCTTCGAGGAGGTCCTAGCCCCCGCAACAATATCCACCGATCACCCGAATTTCCTCTCGTTCATCCCAGCTGCGCCAACCGAGGCCGCCACTCTTTTTGATCTGGTAGTTTCCGCAAGCTCTATCTACGGTGGCTCATGGACCGAAGGTGCTGGAGCCGTTTTTGCTGAGAATCAAGTCCTTGAATTTCTGGCCAGCGAAGCAGGTCTTCCAAAGGGTGCCGGTGGAGTATTTGTTCAGGGTGGCACACTAGGCAACCTATCCGCGCTCGTGGTTGCACGCGATGTCGCAGAGGCCAAGCACGGGCGCCAAAATTGGGCAATAATCTGCAGCTCTGAAGCGCACTCGTCGGTCAAGTCTGTTGGAAAAGTAATGGGCGTGACGGTCCTTTCTGCTGACGCAAGTGGCACTGGCTCTTTGACCGGCGCCGCCGCCGAATCTGCAATTCAAGAAGCCAAGAACCAGGGGCTAATTCCATTTGCGCTGGTTGGTACAAGCGGCACCACAAACTTTGGAATCATTGACAAGCTGGAGGAACTAGCAGATGTTGCCGCCGCCAATGATCTTTGGTTCCACGTAGATGGAGCTTACGGCTTGGCGGGGGTCCTGGTTCAAGAACTAAAACATCTTTACTTGGGACTTGAAAAAGCTGATTCATTCATCGTCGATCCGCATAAGTGGTTATTTGCACCCTTTGACGCTTGCGCTCTTGTCTATCGTGATCCTGATCTTGCGCGCCAAACCCACACCCAACACGGCGAATATTTAGAGACCCTAAATAAGAATCACGACTGGAACCCATCGGATTTTGCTTTCAACCTCACTAGACGGGTTAGAGGATTGCCCCTGTGGTTCTCACTAGCAACCTACGGGGTTGCTGCTTACCGCTCGGCAATCAAATCAAATGTTGATCTCGCGAAGAAAATAAGTAACGAAATTGCTACCCGGTCTCACCTCAAGCTGGTTCGAGAGCCTCAGCTTTCGGTCGTGGTCTTCGAAAGGGTTGGCTGGGATGTCAACGACTATGAAGAGTGGTCGAAAAAACTACTGGAATCCCAGTTTGCATTCGTTGTTCCCTCAAGTCACCTAGGCAAGCCAAACACTAGGTTTGCGATAGTGAACCCGACTACAAAGTATGAGGATCTGGTCGCAATCCTGGACACGATGGAGTAGCCGTGAAAGTAACCCAAGTTGTGTCACCGAAATCTCTAAGCCGTGTTCGAGAGCCTGAGCGCGCAGTCATAAAAGTGGCTGCAGTTCAAATCGGCCACAATGTCGATTCAGCGGCGCACATAGCCACGGTTATTGAGGCGATCGAGACGGCTGTTGATGCAGGCGCCCAAATAATTTTTCTTCCCGAGCTCACGCTTTCAAGATATCCGGCAGACACATTACCCTCGGGGGTACCGAACCAAAATGCCGAGCAGCTTGAGTCCGGACCAACATTTAGCCTAATTTCACAGCAGGCCAAGAAATACAGCGTCGTTATTCACGCATCGCTTTATCAAGAGGCAGGTCTCACCGATGGCAGAGGACTGAACACAGCCATCGTTGTTGGGACAAATGGAGAGCTGTTGGGCTCAACACCGAAGCTGCATATTCCAGTCACCGAGGGTTACTTCGAAGACAAGTATTTCGCTCCGGGCCCAGACAATAATCCGTACCCCGTTTTCGAAATGGATTTGAACGGAAGACCAAAGCTTGGTCTACCCACCTGTTGGGATGAGTGGTTCCCTGAAGTTGCTAGGGCTTATGCCCTGGCGGGAGCGGATATTCTTTGCTATCCAACCGCGATTGGCTCAGAGCCTGACCACCCGGATTTTGACACCGAGCCGCTTTGGCGTCAGGTCATTATCGGTCACGCGATCGCCAACGGTCTATTTATTGTTGTTCCAAACCGCTGGGGCAACGAAGGTCTACTGGATTTTTACGGTTCGTCATTCATCGTCGACCCCTACGGTCGAATCCTGGCTCAGGCCGGCCGTTCCGGCAACGAGGTTTTGGTGGTCGAGCTCGACCTTGACCAACGAAGAGACTGGTTGGAACTGTTTCCCTTCTTCGCGACCCGAAGGCCAGACACTTATGGCTCGCTATCAGATGCAGTCGTCAATAAAAGAGCTCCCGGGGGCAAAGGTGAGCACGGAGGCATTCCGGGGCTGACTCCATGACATACATGATGCCCCCGGAATGGGACAAGCACGAGCGGACCTGGATCGCATTTCCCCACGATGGCTACACGCTTGGCGAGACTCCCGATGAACAACACGCAGCCCGAAAAACTTGGTCCAATGTCGCTAACACGGCAAGCAACTTTGAAAAAGTGACCGCCATCGTTCACCCCAAAGACCTTGCAGTCGCAAAAAAGTTTCTTTCCAGACAGGTCGAAATCTTTGACTTAGTTATTGATGATGCGTGGGTAAGGGACAGCGGCCCTACTTTTGTCAGGGACGAAGACGGGGACCTGGCCTGCGTTAACTGGGTCTTTAACGGCTGGGGCGCTCAAAGCTGGGCGAGCTATGAAAATGACAGCAAGATTGCGCGAGAAGTGGCGAGTTTTTTGGGGGCTCCTCGAGTAGACAGTGACATGGTCAACGAGGGTGGCGGCATTCACGTCAACGGCCAAGGCCAAGTACTACTTACCGAAACGGTGCAACTAGACCCGGGTCGAAATCCAAACTGGACCAAGGAACAGGTTGAGGAAGAACTTTCCAGAACCATTGGCGTGAGTGACTTTGTCTGGCTCAAACAAGGACTCACCAGAGACTATGACGAATTCGGGACTAGGGGTCACGTTGACATTGTGGCTTGCTACCTACCCGACCAAAGAGTGCTGTTTCATGACCAAAAGAATCAGAATCACCCAGACTTTCCGGTAAGCGAAGCGGTCAAAAAACAACTTGTCCACGCTGAGCTAGCGCCAGTAGCGCTTCCCGCCCCCACGACCCTAAGGGACAACGAGGGTTTCGTGGATTACAGCTACGTCAATCACTACGTAATGAATGACGCCGTCTTACTTGGAAGCTTTGAAGATCAAAACGACAAAGAGGCTCAAGCTATTTTGCGAGATTGTTACCCGGATAGAGAGATAGTTTTGATTGACGCGCGTGAGCTATTTGCTCGCGGCGGCGGAATTCACTGCATTACTCAGCAGCAACCGGAAGCAACCATTTCCTAAACAGAGATATCCCCTAAGCGCAGGAGTTATAAATGACCGAAAAAAGAACCCCAAGTGAGATTGATTTTCTGGCAAACAATTGGGTAGAGCAATTAGCCGCCTTCTACCCCTCCTTCGCGACAGACATTGGTTACCCCGGTGGCGAGGGTGATATGGATGACCACTCCCCCGAAGCTCTGGCTAAAGAGCAGGTGGCCATCAAAGAGGTCCTTGCCAAGCTTTCAGCGCTTGAGCCACAGGATCAGATAGATGAAGTGACTAAAGATGCGATGACTGCCTCCCTAAGTCAAGAAATCCAAAGCTATGATTCCGGGCTTCACTTCAGAAACCTCAACAACATTGCGTCTCCGGCTCAAGGAGTAAGAGACATTTTTGACAACTCGCCGACGGCAACCATAAAAGACTGGGAAAACTTAGCTTCAAGAATGCGAAAAGTGGAGTCGTCCTTGGCCGGATACATCGAAACTCTGAGAATCGGACTAAACGCGCATGACGCTCCGGCAAAACGCCAAGTCGAAGCAGTAATTGATCAAGTTCGACAAATCACAGCTACCGATGGCTTCTTTCGTGAGTTTGCAAAAGAGGCCAAAGCAGAAAATGTTGAGCTCCCAGGACAACTTTTGGAGGATCTAGCCGAAGCTGCCGAAGCTGCAACCGATGGATATGAAAAATTTGGTTTGTTTTTAGAAAAAGAACTCTTGCCAGGAGCCACTGTCGAGGACGCTATTGGCAGGGAGCGCTACGAGCTATTGTCCACTAGGTTCCTAGGAACCAAAGTGGACCTAGACGAAGCTTACGAGTGGGGCAAGGAGGAGCTTGCCAGAGTAGTGGCTGAGCAGGCACTCGTGGCTGAGCAGATTCTCCCCGGGGCCAGCGTTGAAGAGGCAATCGCCTACTTAGAAAAGGACCCCAGCACCAAGCTTCATGGCACAAAGGCCCTTCAAGAATGGATGCAGCAACTCTCGGACGCTGCCGTGAAGGCCCTTTCTGGATCACACTTTGAGATTGCTGAGCCGATAAAAAAGCTCGAGTGCATGATCGCACCGACTAAGCACGGCGGGATTTACTACACCGGGCCATCGGATGACTTTTCAAGACCTGGTCGGATGTGGTGGTCGGTTCCAGTCGGTGTTACTGAATTCGATACCTGGCGTGAAACCACCACCGTTTATCACGAGGGCGTTCCTGGTCATCACCTTCAGGTGGCCCAGGCGACCTATGTGAAAGAGACCCTCAATGCTTGGCGTCGTCTAGCGTCTTGGACCTCTGGTCACGGAGAAGGCTGGGCGCTGTATGCCGAGCGCCTAATGGACGAGCTTGGTTACCTAGACAACCCAGCCGATCGCCTCGGAATGCTTGACGGTCAGCGAATGCGTGCTGCTCGCGTTGTTTTGGATATCGGGGTTCACCTAGGCAAACCTCGGCTCGATGGCAGTGGAACCTGGGATTTTGACTACGCACTTGATTTCATGGGCAAGAACGTGAACATGAGCAAAGAATTTGTAAAGTTCGAAGTGACTAGATATTTTGGGTGGCCAGGACAAGCACCAAGCTACAAAATCGGGCAGCGCATCTGGGAGCAAGTTCGCGATGACTACGCCGCCAAAAAGGGTGATGACTTCGACATCAAGCTATTTCATAAGACTGCCCTGAACCTTGGCGGCCTAGGGCTTTCGACTCTTCAAAAAGCGATGGCGCAGGCATAGCACCAGCTTTTTGGTTAAGCTTGGCAACGTGTCTAAAGTTCTAGCATCACTCCCCGTGGGGAAAAAAGTCGGTATCGCTTTCTCCGGAGGGCTCGATACTTCGGTCGCTGTTGCCTGGATGCGTGAAAAAGGCGCAATTCCCTATGCCTACACAGCAAATCTTGGTCAGTATGACGAGGACGACATTGATGGAATACCCGGTCGAGCCAAAGAGTATGGTGCCGAGGCAGGCATCATTGTCGATGCCCGAGAGGCACTGGCGGAAGAAGGTCTCATCGCACTTGCTTGCGGTGCCTTCCACATTCGAACCGGAGGCAAGGTTTATTTCAACACCACTCCGTTAGGCCGAGTTGTCACGGGAACTCTTTTGGTTCGTGCCATGAAAGAAGACGGCGTTGATATCTGGGGCGATGGCTCAACCTATAAAGGCAATGACATAGAGCGGTTTTATCGCTACGGCCTACTAGCCAATCCAAACTTGAGAATTTATAAGCCTTGGCTAGACGCCGACTTTGTTGCAGAACTTGGGGGCCGTGAAGAAATGAGTCAGTGGCTCCTCGAGCGAGAGCTTCCCTACCGCTCCTCGGTAGAAAAAGCCTACTCAACCGACGCCAACATGCTTGGTGCTACTCACGAGGCCAAAAGCCTGGAATTTTTGAACACACCACTAGAAATAGTGGAGCCGATAATGGGCGTGAAGCACTGGGATGACTCAGTGAAGATCGAGACCGAAGAAGTTACCGTTGAATTCGTGCAGGGTCGCCCCGTGAAGATAAACGGTGAAGTGCTATCTAGCGCCGCCGATATTATTTTCAAGGCCAACGAAATTGGTGGCCGACATGGACTTGGCATGAGCGACCAGATTGAAAACCGAATAATCGAAGCTAAATCTCGCGGCATCTATGAGGCTCCTGGAATGGCGCTGATACACATTTGCTACGAAAGACTTCTGAGTGCAATACACAACGAGGACACCGTCGCTAGCTACCATCAAGAAGGTCGCAGAATGGGACGTCTGCTCTACGAGGGCCGCTGGTTAGACCCGCAGACTCTAATGCTGAAAGAATCCCTCCTGAACTGGGTTGCCAGCCCGGTAACCGGGTCAGTGACGCTAAAGCTTCGCAGAGGCGATGACTACACAATTATGAACACCGAAGGTACTGGTTTTAGCTACCACCCGGAAAAACTCTCGATGGAACGCAATGCCGAAGAGGCCTTCGGCCCGACCGATCGAATCGGACAGCTGACAATGCGAAACCTGGATATCGAAGACACCAGAGCGAAGCTTGATCTTTATAAGGCCCAAGGCCAGCTTTCTGACAACGCGAGTGACCTGACCTAGTGAGCATTCACATTGGGGCCGAACCTGGAGAAATTGCGGAAACGGTATTGTTGCCTGGAGACCCTCTTCGTGCAAAGTGGATCGCGGAGACATTCTTCGAAAACCCGGTTCAATACAACTCGGTAAGAAACATGTTTGGATTCACTGGAACCTATAACGGTCAGCGAGTCTCTGTTCAGGGCACCGGTATGGGAGCCCCGTCAATCGGAATCTACGCTCACGAGCTTTTCGAAGATTTTGGAGTGCAAAAAGCAATCCGGGTTGGAACATCAGGTGGATTGGCTCCAACTAAATTGCGCGATGTAGTGATCGCCATGACTTCTTCTACCGACTCTCAAATAAATCGTCGCGCCACCAACGGCCTAGATTTTGCCCCGAGTGCAGATTACGAGCTTCTCGAAAAGGCAGTTGCAAAGGCCAGAGAGCTTGAAATCAGCTTTCATGTTGGCGGCATAGCCTCCGGTGACCTTTTCTATGACACGACGGACTCGCTAGAGCAGTGGAAAAAGCTTGGGATCTTGGCCCTAGAGATGGAAACAAACCAGCTCTACACTCTTGCAGCGAGGTTTGGCCGAAAAGCACTGAGCATTGTCACGGTGTCGGACATGATGGATGGCTCTGACCACACCTCTTCAGAAGAACGAGAATCTGGATTTGCACATATGGTCGAAATCGCGCTTGCAGCCTCCGAGTGAAGTACATAAAAGTTTTGCTTCAAATTGGCCTCGGGTTCGGTTTGTTATCCGCTGGCATTTCCCACCTGACAACCGCACGAGCTGAATTCCAGGCTCAAGTTCCAACTTGGCTTCCGCTTGATGCTGACTTCGTAGTAATCGCATCGGGAATTGTTGAAATTTCACTGGGCCTTGGTCTCTTGGTGCTCTGGACCCAGCTGCCACGTAAGTTGATCGGGTTGGCAGCCGCCTTGTTTTTCATCGCTATTTTCCCGGGTAATCTTTCGCAGTGGATAAACGGCATTAGCGCATTCGGCCTGGACACCGACCAAGCTCGATTCACGAGGTTGTTCTTTCAACCGGTGTTGGTTGTTTGGGCACTCATCTCCACCAACGCCTATCGCCTACTTGGGCGCAAGAAAACATAGCTTCACTGCAGTAACATCTTGGAGTGCCAACAACCCAAAACATAATCGGCTTCTTGCTGTTGTCGATGGTCATAATTCTGGTCCCCGGACCAAGCGTGTTGTTTGCAATCGGTCGAGCACTGGTGCTTGGAACCAGAGCCGCGCTTATTAGCGTTTTTGGAAACGCTCTCGGTGTCGGGTTGCAGATTCTGATTGTGGCCCTGGGCCTCGGTGTTCTTATCCAACAATCCCCAGATTTGTTTTTTGTTATCAAGGTAGCTGGGGCACTCATGATCGGCTACCTGGGACTTAAGGCTATCTGGCAACGCAAAAGACTTGATGCAAGTAATGCCTCGGTTTCACCTTCGGGCAAAAAGGTCCTAAGTGAATCAATTGTTGTTGGCATCACAAATGCTAAAACCTTGGTGTTCTTCATAGCAGCGCTGCCAAGCTTCGTAGATCCTTTAAACGGGAACCCCAGCGCACAAATGCTTGTACTCGGTGCGCTATTTCTAATAATTGGAGTGACAAGCGATTCGGTGTATGCGATTGCAGCCGGTAAAGCACGGCACTGGCTTGGCGGTTCAGAAAAACGACTGGCTAACTTCCGCGCAATCGGTGGTCTAGCTCTGACACTCCTTGGCCTCTACATGCTGCTGGACGCGGTCCTGTAACAAGCTAGCCTTTTCGTCTTTCGAGCATTAGCGAGTCCACCTCTTGCCTCAATGGAATCGAATTGGACGCGCCCCTAGATTGAACGGAAATCCCTGCGGCTACGGTTCCAAGTTCTGCGGCTTCCAAAGGCGCTAGGCCTTGAGCTAGTCCCGCCACCACGTAGCCGCAAAACGTGTCCCCCGCGCCGGTAGCGTCGATTGAGTCGACTGCCATTGCGTCCACGTGGCCAAGGTGCTGTCCATCAGCAAATACCGATACCCCCTGAGCCCCTTGAGTGACAAACACTAGCCCCACACTTTTGGAAAGCTCTGCACCAGCGCTTTCAAAGTCTGCCCCACCTGCGATTTGAGTCACTTCGGTTTCATTGAGAGTAATAATGTCGATAAATTCCAGCAGCTTGGAATCAAACTCTGACGATGGTGCTGGGGTGAGGACAACTTTCCAGCCGGCCTTCTTGGCAAGTTCGGCAACTACTAGGTTGTTGTCATTGCCTATCTCCAACTGCAGGACAAGCAGGCCTGGTCCATCTTGAAAGTTTTGCTCTTTTAATTTAGGACTGTAATTAGCTCCTGGAACAACTGCGATCTGATTTTCGCCTTCTTGATCCACGAGTATGAAGGCTTTACTGGTTGGAGTGCCGGTATCGAGAATTCTCGAGAAGACCAAGTTTTGGTCTTCAAGAAAGTTCGTCAAAAACTTTCCGTCGTCATCGTCCCCAACTGCAAACTGGAATGTTACGTCTCCACCGGCCCGATGGATTGCAACAGCCTGATTCAAGCCTTTTCCTCCGGCAAAGCGCCCGGATTCGGATGCAACCACAGTTTCCCCGGGCAAGGGTAGCTTTTTCATAAATACCGAGTAATCAGCGTTGACACTGCCAACTACTGCAATGGAAATTCCTTGTTTCAATCAGGCCCCTTTGGGTTGATGACTTGTCTAAGCTGAAGCATTTCAAGACTAGCTTCAGAACCGCAAATACATAATGCTTATGTCAGAGCATCCGTGGACCTTGGAACATGTTTTCATGCTTTGTCCGCAACCTAAACTAGAGCTAGCATTTTCGGGAACTACAAGTCGATGCAGAGTGTTGTTACGACTGACAAGAAAGGTCTCGCATGTATACAGCGACATGGAACGGCAAAGTAATTGCGAAGTCCGACATGACAGTGGAAATCGAGGGAAACCAGTACTTCCCGCTCGACTCGGTCACAGCTGGTTGCCTCACAGACTCCGAGCTGCAGACGAGTTGTGCATGGAAGGGAACCGCAAGCTACTTCAACCTCAATGTTGACGGTGCAACCAGCAAGGACTCGGCTTGGACCTACAAGACCCCAAAAGACGCCGCAGCTTCGATCGCTGGTCACGTGGCCTTTTACCGAATGGTCAAGGTTTCCCAGGGCTAGCTCATAGCCGGAATTTGACCATTGATTGAATTTAGAGATGTCACAAAGACATATGGCCATGACTTAGCAGTCACTAACTTTTCGCTTTCTGCTCCGAGCGGTAAAATCACCGTGCTAATGGGGCTCTCTGGTTCCGGTAAAACAACTCTTCTTCGCACAGTGAATAAGCTTGTGCAGCCAACTAGCGGATCTGTGCTGATTGACGGCAACGACATCGCAGACCTTGATTCAGTGGTGCTCCGAAGGTCAATTGGTTATGTCATGCAGGAGGTTGGGCTACTGCCCCACAAGAGCGTTTTAGACAATGTGACCCTGATAGCCCAGATCGCTGGTCAAGACAAAGATGAAGCGCTTAGAAACGCCCTTGAGTTACTGGAACTAGTCGGCATCGGTAGTAGCTTCCACGATCGTTTTCCTGGACAGCTGTCCGGTGGACAACAGCAGCGAGTTGGTGTCGCACGAGCCCTTGCAATCAGGCCAAACATTCTTCTTATGGATGAGCCATTTGGAGCGGTAGATCCGATTGTCCGAGAAGAACTGCAAGACGAGTTGATTCGAATTCAACGCCAGCTCTCGTTGACCATTATTTTGGTTACTCACGACCGCTACGAAGCGATCAAGCTAGCTGATCAGCTGGTAGTTCTGAGCCAGGGCGCAAAAATCGAACAAGTAGGCACTCCAAAGGAGCTAACTGAGAAGCCAGCCAACAAGTTCGTGCAAAAACTACTTGGACTGTAGCGGGGGCAATTATGGAGTGGGCCGCTAAAAACTTTGACTTCGTGCTTCAACTCTCGTTGACTCATGTACTGATTTCCCTTGTCCCGCTTTTCTTGGGTTCAGTCTTTGCCTTTGCTTTGGTCAGGCTCACTCCACCAAAGCTCGCGGGAACAATTGGCACCACGTTTAGTGCGATCTACGCAATTCCGTCACTCGCAATCTTCGTGGCATTGCCCGCGGTAATTGGAACCAGCTACCTGGGTCCAACCAACGTGGTAATTGCCCTCAGCGTTTATGTCGCAGCATCGATGTTTTTCTCCACCCGCGATGCGTTTAACCAAGTGCCTCAGCCAACAGTTTTTATCGCCAGAGCTCAAGGGTTGAGCCCGTTTCAACTGTTTGTTCACGTGGAGTTACCCCTGGCAATCCCGGGTCTAATCGCAGGACTGAGAGTAGCGGCGGCCAGCACCGTGTCCATGGCATCTATCGGTGCAATAGTCGGAGTTAGAAACTTGGGTTACCTATTTTTGGATGGCTTCCAACGAAAAATACCCGAGGAGATACTTACCGGGTTGTTTGCGATTTTTCTAATCGGGATTGCGTTGGATATTGGACTTATGGCTCTAGGCAAGGCCCTAACCCCATGGACTAGAAGATCGGCCCAGCATGCTTAGCATCGGGGAGCTCTTCGACTGGCTAACGGACCCTGAAAATTGGACGGGTCGATACGGGCTTGCCAACTTACTTGTTGAACACCTGACGCTTACTCTAGTTTCTCTAACTATTGCTGGACTTCTCGCGATTCCGATTGGAATAGCCATCGGCCAATCCGGACGCGGCGAGACTCTGGTGATAGCTCTTTCCTCCGCCTCAAGGGCTATCCCCACGATGGGCTTGATGTTCGCATTAGTGATGCTAATGGGTGTTGAATTTAGGCAGTTCGCCGTAGTTTTGGCTCTGGTTGGTATCGCGATTCCACCTGTTTTGGCAGGGTCTTATGCTGGCATCAAATCGATACCCTTAGGCATCCGAGAAGGCGCTCGCGCTCAGGGTATGACCACGTTGCAGCAGATTCGTCATGTTGGTTTGCCACTTTCGGCACCCTCCATGATTGGAGGGTTCAAGATCGCTTACCTGCAAGTGGTCTCTACTGTGGTGCTTGCTCCCCTTGTTGGACTTGGTGGCTTGGGCTTCGGAATCATTCAAGGACTGGCGCTTCGAGATTTTGCTCAATTAACGGGAAGTGCTTTGGTCATTGTGCTGTTGTCAATTACCGGGGAGAGACTCCTAGCCAAAGCACAGAGTAAATTAGACCGCCGGCTCACGCACTAAAAAAAGACAGATAACTAAGGAATAACGAATGACAAAACAAATAAGAAAATCCATTAAGAGTGCAATTGCTCTAAGTGCCGTTGCATTACTGGGGCTTGCAGGATGCGCTGATTCAAATAGCGAGCCGCTTGTAATCGGTTCACAGGCCTACTACTCAAACGAAATAGTTGCCGAGGTATACGCTCAGGTTCTGGAAGACGCTGGCTACTCGGTTGACAGGCAGTTTGCCCTAGGGCAGCGCGATGTCTATGTGCCCGCGCTTTTGGCCGGCGAAGTAGATCTTTTCCCTGAGTACACCGGAAACTTGCTGCAGTACTTCGACCCCGAAGCCACCGCAACCGCTGAAGAAGATGTTTACCAAGCCCTGCAAGGTGCATTGCCAGCGGGCCTAACCGCTCTTGCCCTCTCGGGAGCTTCCGATCAGGACTCTTACAACGTCACAAGCGACTTTGCTATGAAGAACAACCTAACTTCTATTGCAGATCTTGCGGGAGTGTCCGGACTCCGCCTAGGTGGTGCCCCAGAGCTAGCTGAGCGACCATACGGACCAACAGGCCTGATGAGTTTCTATGGCGTGACCGTAGAGTTTGAGGCAACTGGAGACACCACAGTTGAGTCACTCGTCGCAGGACTAATCGACATGGCAAATGTTTACAGCGCCGACCCAAGAATTCAGCAGCTTGGACTTGTGACATTGACAGACCCGCAGGGACTTTTCTTGTCGTCTAACCTTGTGCCGATTGCCTCGGATGCTGTGAATCAAGAAGCACGCGATCTAATCAGTGCCGTTTCATCGGCTATGACAGCAGCAGACCTAGTTGCCCTCAACGTTAGAAGCGTTGACGAGCAACTATCATCAGCTGAAATTGCCAGGGACTGGTTGGTTTCAAAAGGTCTTATTGACTAGAGCGAAAAATTAGAGATACCCAGTCTGCTTTCTGAAAGCAGACTGGGCATTTTTTTGCAAGGAGTTATTGGATTACTAAAAATGAGTCAAAAAAACAGCTAGAGCGGGAACCAATGCCACGTACCTAGTTAGACCCAAGATTTTTCCCATGTCTGAAACTTTAGTGCCCGGCGTTTGAGTTGGGCTGACATGAGCTCGCAGATGTTTATGGATGGCATCAATTTGTCAGTCGCCGAGTGTTGACACTAAATAGATGAGCATCTATGTATATTGTTTTAATGAGTGAATGGAACTACACCAAGTGCACAAAACCATTTAATAGCGTTGAGGAGGCCGAAGCCTTCATGGTTGAGAAGGACTTTGCCGGACACATCCTCAAGCGAGACAACGGATACGCGGCGGTCTGCCCTGCCTACCCGGATGGTTACTATCCCGATGCGGTATTGGTTCTCTCCAGAGACAACGAGAAAAAAGAGCTTTCGAACGCCGCCAAGCAACTCCCAATTACATCTGCCAGCGACTGCTGCTAGTGCTGATGCCGACGACTCGGTTCTAGCGCTGGCGTCGTCTCTTAACTGCCCGCGATATCCGCATGACAATGCCAACCAAAATCACTACGTAGACCAGTAGTGAAAATACCCACTTGATGGCTGAGGCTGTTGAGGCAATGAGAGCCGTCGAAGCAGAAATCGCGCCATCAGCAAGGAACTGGTTTGAAAGCGCTGCTAGAGCGTAGTTCTCTAGCCAATCAAAGAGCACTTGACCAAATGGGAGCAGATTAAGAACTCCAAACCTTCGAGAATATGGCTTAAACAACACCGACACCCAGATCACGTACATAAGCCCGTAGATCAGCCCGAAAAGAGTGTCCCAAATTTGATTGAAACTAATATAGGCATCGATCATCTGGTCAGAGCGCTCTGCAAAGAAAGCGAGAATCTCTGCTTGACCAAAGCCCAACGAAGTTCCTAGTGACCTAACAGTGCTGTTGGCAACTTCAAATTCAGTCCCCTTGCCGGTTAGGAATAAGACTAGGTAGCCAGCAAAGACAGAGGTTGCCAGCAACCCGGCGACCAGGTTTGATTTCGTGTAGAAAAACTTTGATGCACGGCCTAAGGGTCCTGATGGCTTCGGCAGATTTAGGCTTTCGGCGCTTTTGCTTGACATCGTTTGACTCTCTAACTCGCTGTTGCTTAAAAGAAGCAGTAATTTTCGTTGTTGACCATATTGGAGATTGAGGCCTTTCGAGCTAACTGCGGCCCGAATCCTCTATGCCTTGACAGCCTAGGTGCAGTTTTGGGTTTTTAGAAATCAACGACTTGAAGCGTGCGGCGCCCTAGCAGGTATCGAAACTGCAAACTAGTCCTATGTCCTTTTGCATAACTCCCCTAGACTTCTAATGAGCTGGTGATAAATCACTGTCTTGCGTCGTAGAACGACCCCCACGAAACTGTGGTCAAACTTTTTCTTTCGGCGAACGAATTCATCCATCGATGTCTTCGCCGTATTCCCCATTATTTGGGCTCAAAAGTGATGTTTCGCATCACATGAAAGTAATTACATTATGTCTTCAAAGACCTTTATTGACCTTGGCGTGCCAGCCAGAATTGCCGCTGTGCTAAGCGCACAAGGCATTGATACGCCGTTCCCCATCCAAGTTGATTCGCTGCCAGACACATTGGCCGGGCGAGATGTTCTAGGTAGAGGTAAAACTGGTTCTGGTAAAACCCTGGCCTTCGGCATCCCAATGGTGGCCAGGCTCGCTGTTTCTTCAAACAACAACCATGGAATGCGCAAGCCAAGAGGCTTAGTGCTAGCGCCAACCCGTGAACTTGCCACGCAGATTACAAACGCGCTCCAACCATTGGCTAACGCGATGAATCTAAGGGTTACCACAATCTTTGGAGGCGTTCCTCAAAAGAAGCAGGTTCAAGCGCTCAGGGATGGTGTCGAGATCATCGTCGCTACCCCAGGCCGACTTGAAGACCTAATGGCTCAGGGCATCTTGAAGTTGGATGCAATTGAGATAACTGTTTTGGATGAGGCTGATCACATGGCAGACCTTGGATTCCTCCCGGGAGTTACCAGAATTTTGAATGCCACCCCTAGAGGTGGCCAGCGCTTATTGTTCTCGGCGACCCTGGATAACGGCGTAAAAAAGCTCGTAGATAAGTTCTTGCAGAACCAGGTTATGCACGCAGTCGACGAAGCCAACTCCCCGGTTACCCAGATGACCCATCACGTGCTTGAAGCCTCTGACGCAGAAGCAAAGAAGCGATTGGTCTATGCCCTGGCTTCCGGAACGGGAAGAAGAATCTTGTTCATGCGAACCAAGCACCACGCCAAGAAACTTGCTAAGGCTCTAACTCAGGCTGGCATACCGGCAGTTGACTTACACGGAAACCTTTCCCAGGCCGCTAGGGATCGAAATCTGGAGGCGTTTAGCGCTGGTAGAGCCAGGGTGTTAGTGGCTACAGACGTGGCAGCAAGAGGCGTTCATGTTGACGGAGTAGACCTCGTGATTCACGTTGATCCACCTGCTGAGCACAAGGCATACCTTCACCGCTCTGGCAGAACAGCAAGGGCTGGAGCATCGGGTGATGTGGTGACCATATCTCTGCCGACCCAACGCAAAGACTTATCTGATTTGCTAAGCAAAGCCAAGATCTCCGTGAAGCCAAAGTCAGTTACTGAAAAATCAGCAGAAGTAATAGCACTCATTGGTGAAGTTGCCGGATACGTGAAGCCGGCTGCTCCAACAGCTCAGCCCAGAAAGACTGGTGCATCGACTGGTCGAAATGCCCAGCGAAAGCGAGCACTCAGCGAGTCTGGTAAGCCTCAAAATCAGCAGTCAAGGGCACCCGGTTCGAGGCCCCATTCGCAAGGCGCAACAAATGGATCGCGTCGCCGCCAAAATTCGAGATAGGTCCAGTGCCCGCAAAATAAGAAGTGCCCTCGGCAGGAATCGAACCTGCGACCAAGAGATTAGAAGGCTCCTGCTCTATCCACTGAGCTACGAAGGCGGGGTTGGCTTTGAAGCCTTGACCATTCTACAAGCCCGTGTCAAGAAAGGTTTTGGTATGGCCAAAACTAAGCCCTAAAAAAATTGACTAACTAATGAAAGATATGACCCATCAAGCACACCTTTTTGGGGAATAGAATAATGCTGTAAATCCCAATGAGAGCCGGCCAGCCAATGACGCTTAGCACGACCCAGATTCCAATCGTTCCAGCGAAAGATGAACTGTCTTCGGCAGTCGTCGAGCAAGTTCAACACTGGGTCCTCGATGCCTCACAGCAGAAAAATTCGCAAGCCGCGAATCGGCTTTCCGGCTTACTCCAGGACTCGAACGGACTGGACTTCGCGGTCGGCTTTGTGGATGGCGTGATCCGGCCCGAGAGCCTCAAGGTGGCAGCAAAGAATCTTTACCGCCTTCGGAAAATCACACCAAAATTTTTACCGTGGATCCTTCGTGCCATGGTGTCTCTCGGAGCAAACCTGGCCAGGCCTTTTCCTTGGATTGTCATTCCACTTGCCCGCAAGGTGTTGCGCTCTTTCGTCGCACACCTCGTCATTGATGCAACCCCAACCAAATTGAGTAGAAGTATCTCTCGGCTTTCAAAGCAAGGCTCGACTTTGAACGTCAACCTATTGGGAGAGGCGGTTCTTGGGAATAAGGAAGCTGACCGCAGACTGCAGAAAGTCAAAGACGTTCTTTCCAGGCCGGATGTTGATTACGTCTCAGTTAAGGTATCGGCTATTGTTTCGCCTCACTCACCCTGGTCGTTCAACGAAACCGTGAGTGACGTGATTGAGCGACTCACACCGCTATACCGAATTGCCTCAGAGTCAAAAAAACAAAAGTTTATAAACCTCGACATGGAGGAGTACCACGACCTCGACATGACCGTGGCGGTCTTCAAGGGCATATTGTCAAAACCAGAATTTACTAACCTTCAGGCCGGCATCGTCTTGCAGGCCTACTTACCAGACGCAGTACGAGCAATGATTGACATTCAGCAGTTCGCTGCCAGCCGTGTCTTTGCTGGCGGCGCTCCGGTGAAGGTCAGGGTCGTAAAGGGCGCCAACTTGCCGATGGAACGAGTGGATGCCGAATCTCACGGCTGGCCACTTGCAACAGTGGAATCTAAGGCGGCTGCCGATGCGAACTACAAGAGGGTGCTGAACTATGCACTGACTGAAGAGCGCGTAGCAAACGTTCGGATTGGCGTCGCTGGGCACAACCTATTTGACCTTGCGTTCGCCTGGCTCTTGGCATCTCAGCGGAATGCTCAAATCGGCATGGACTTTGAGATGCTGCTAGGGATGGCAGAAGCGCAGGCTAACGTGATCAGAAAAACAGTTGGAACTCTTGTGCTTTACACCCCTGTTGTTCACCCGCAGGAATTCGATGTCGCGATCGCCTATTTGATCAGGCGGCTAGAGGAGGGCGCCTCAAAGGAGAACTTTCTCTCAAACGCTTTTAGGTTAACCGACCCGGACATTTTCCAGGTTGAAGAGGAACGCTTCAGGGATTCTCTATCCATGCTGGATTTGGAAATCCCAATCCCTAACCGACTGCAAGACCGTCGCAATGATGTGGCATTTGCTCCAGCGAGTGGCTTCGCAAACGCCGCAGACACTGATCCGTCCTTGGCTGGTAACCGAGCCTGGGGATACGAAATTATTGGTCGTGCTGGAACCAGTGATATCGGTTTAGACCTAGTAGCGAACCAAACAATCTCCAGTGAAGCCGAGCTTCAAGAAGTCATGGACAGAGTTGTAGCTGGTGGAGCGCGCTGGGCCAACGAGTCTTTGCCGACGCGAGCCACTAAGCTCCATGAAATCGGTGTGGCAATGGAAGCCAACAGGGGACGTCTAATAG
>Ga0307488_10000037_pt1 | contig 100827 bp, 132 predicted proteins | sample SB02metaG_FD_202248 | JGI IMG/M metagenome (GOLD analysis project Ga0307488, IMG submission 202248) | Sea-ice brine microbial communities from Beaufort Sea near Barrow, Alaska, United States - SB 0.2 | ecosystem: Environmental > Aquatic > Marine > Coastal | place: USA: Alaska | collected...
GAATCCTATGAGGATCGTGTCGGCACCAAGACTGATTATGTGGCACTCGGCCCCCACGTATTATATAGGTTGGAAGAATTTCCAAACTGTCGCTTTTTATTATTTCCTCCAGAGGTTGGGAAAATTGAAGAGACCTACCCAGAATTCGACACGCAACTACTGCGGGTAGCCCTGAGAATTAACACCAAAAAATACACCGCAACTACAGGACTACATGTTGTAAATCACTTCAATACCCCCGAGTATGATTTATATATCCATGGGATGTTTGATGATGGTGTCAGCCATTACTGGAACACTGAACACGAAATGACAAAACGTCACGACTTGGATATAGATAAGGAATATATTAAAAATTGGGGTATAAGGAAGCTTAGTGACCACTATGAGGGCGCTACCCTAGATACTCGTAACGACTTTCCGGCATTATTAAATTCGTTGAAGTTAAATGAAAATTGGGTAGAGTTGGGTGTAGCTGCTGGTGGCTACACATCGCAACTATTAAAAAACCAAGGGGGTGAGACTGTGTGGAGTGTAGATAGGTGGGGGGACCACCATGACATGAAGGAATATTTAGTCGCCTTAAATAGAACCAAATGGTATAAAAACTCACAAATAATTAGGGCTACCTTCGATGAGGCGTTAGATCAGTTTGAGGATAATTTTTTTGATTTTATCTACATTGATGGTTACGCTCACACTGGACAAGCAGCAGGGAAAACACTTAAAGATTGGTATCCAAAATTAAAGAATGGTGGTATATTCGCAGGTCACGATTACCATAATAAATGGAGTCCAACAATAGTAGCAGTCGATTTGTTTACTATTAAACAGTCCTTAAAGTTGAACATTACTTGTGGTGATGATATGTTTCCATCTTGGTGGGTTATTAAATGATCATTCTTCCCATTTTAATTTTAACAACTCTATATCATATTTGGAGTAAAACGTAGTTATAATTGGATGTTCGTATAATTCGTTTAATATATCTCTGGGTAATTTAAAGTCTTTTTTCATACGTAGGTAAGGTTCATGTTTTACTTCATTTGCGTGGTTTGGGGTGAAGTTATATCCTATCATCTCGAATGTTCCTGCCCAATTTTTCATGTCCTCAAATTTTAACATTAATAGTTTAATTGCTTCAGTTTCAACGTAAACATCTGAACTACTTACATTAAAATACCTTGGCCATAGAGCAGAGTGACAACTAATAGTGTTATCAGCAAACCAATCTATGTCTTTAAATAGATCATACAACTCGTCGTATGTAGCTTCTTCGTTTTCGAAATGTGATTGTGATATTCGTCGGGCGATTGGATCGCGAATGGACTCCACAATTAGTGGTTTTTTATATACATTTTTATAAATTTCAGGAATAAACTCCAATATATTTCCATTGGGAATTGGTTCATGTTCATATATTTTACGGAAGTGGTCGGTTCCATGACAATGGATAGTGAAGGATTCTTTTAACCCTTCACATATGGTTCTGCTGCCAGTCTTGGCGGCACCAATGTAAAATACATCAGGAAACTCCCTATCTAATTTAATATTAATAACTTCTGTGGGTATGTTTGGGTTTCTAAAATTCATGATATGTGTTCGCATACAATATCCGTGTGCAGTAAAATTTTGTGTCCATTTTCTATCAACTTACGACTTAGATACCAATCCCATCCCTCAACAACAGTGGGCGACGTTCTCGTAAATTTAACCGGAAACGATTCCTCTATTGCTTCATTTCTCCATAGAGTTAACCCGCCCCCTGTGCGTAATCCACCCACAGTTCCATAATTTTGCAATAGACTTAGGGGTAGCCTTTCAGTGGAATATTTAGTTATACAACAAGCTAATTCTGGCTCGTCTTTTGATTTATAGATGGCGGATGATGCCCCCGCAGTGGGTTCAAAATATAACGAATTATAGAGCTTGACCAGTGACCCTTTCGGTGGTATCATATCATCCTCAAGGGTAAGGATGAACGTATCGGATATGTTAGGGAGAAGATCGGCATATTTTGACGACACGTATTCATGCCTAAAATCATAATAATTATCGGTTAACTCTAAAGTCTCCATATTAGTAATAACTCTAATATCGTTGAAGTCTTCTGCGTATTTAGCGGCACATTCTTTAAAATTTTGATCTGGTGTATTCAGCACCCAAGTTATTCTCACATCGCACGGGAAGTATTCTCTATGTAGATAGTATCTAATGTTTTCTAAATATTCATAATTCCCCCTAAACATAGTTAATATATTTAGGGTTGGCTCATCTTGAAGAAATGCTTGTATATTTTTCTCGGTTTGGGTTAGTTCTATGTTGCTTAACTTAGATTCAAAATATACCTGATTTCTAGCAGCTAATTCTTTATTATTATATATTGCTGGTTCATGCCACAAATGCAGCCCAATACATTTAATAATTTTAAAGTTAGGGATGTCGCTAAACACCCTACAGCAAAATTCGTTGTCTTCGTATCCCCAACCTACGAATGCTTCGTCCATTCCTCCAATCTCTATAAATGCATCTTTCCTTGCAATAAACGACAATGCTCCATATAAATTTATAAAGTTATGTTTAGGGGAAGCCTTTTCATCTTCTACATCTTCTACATCTTCAGTGGTTATTTCAATATCTCCTCCCGCTCGCAACTCTTTGGATCGTGCGTTATCTAATTTCTCAGATGTGATGAATGGTTGGATAAAATCATGCGTCCATTCCTCACTCATAATATATTTAAAATTTTGAAACGAGTCTCCATCATTTATCCAAACATATTCAGTAGTTGCGGTTTCAACCCCAAAGTTCATAAGGGCAGACTTGTGTATTTGGTCTCCCTCAAATACCTTAGATATATATTTAACCCCCATCCGTTTGCAATATTCGCTAACGGGAGTTGGCTCATCTCTTCTAACTTGTTCCACCACCAATACTGGCACTTTCATTACACTGAGTATAGTATCCAACACAAATCGGAAATTTAGCCACCTATCGCTCTTTAGGTCAAATACTGGAATAATAATGGTTACGTCGTTCACTATAACAATTTACACTATAATATCATTATATTCAATAAGTAATTTTATGACAAAGGAAGATGTTAAAAATTATACTCAAATGGGGGTTACTGCAATCCTAACTGGAGCGGTCGTAACAGGGTTTTTTATGGGTCTCATTGACCCTGCGGCGTTCATGGCGGTTGCTGGTGGTGCAATAGCATACTACTTCAATGACCGTAAGAACTCTAAAGAACTCACTGCTACAGTGGAAGCATTAAGAGCAGGACAACCAAAAATAATTGACTTAAATGGCAAAGAAATTTAAAGAGTTTAAGCAGGGAATATTCAAACCTATTAATCCTGATAAATGTTTAAATAAAGGCCCAATAACATACCGATCACATCTAGAATTTCGCTTAATGAAAATGTGCGATAAGAATTCAGTAGTGGTGGAGTGGTCCTCTGAGCAGGTTATCGTGCCATACGCACATCCAATTAAAGGTAGGATGGCTAGATACTACATTGACGCGTATATCCAAATGGAGACCCCTAACGGGCCTAAGAAGTTTTTAATAGAGATCAAGCCCGATAAACAGACTCGCGCTCCTACCCCATCTAAGAGGAAGAAGAAAACTACCATTCTCTATGAAAATGCAATGTTCGCAGTGAACACTAAAAAATGGGAAGCGGCTACCCAATTTGCTAAGAATAAGGGAATGCAGTTTATGATTATAACGGAAAAGGATTTAGATAAGATGGAGGGTAAACGCTCTTAATTTTATCTAGTTGCGACCTTCATCGTTATATCAGTATTAGTTCGGTCTAATCCATAGAACTCACCCTCCTCAAACACGCCAACCCATGTGTGGCAGCAATCAATATTCCACATAGTTCCACCTGACTCATTAGTAGTTACTATGGGATGTCCATCGTTAGGCCCATCAGTGTCCATAGTATATTGCCAAGTCGGGGTATGCCCCACGACTTGAGTGACGTTAGGGATCAATTTAAAGCCTTCTGGTCTAATCCACGTAATACCCGAAGCTCCAACCACATTTGATATAAATTCAGGATTTGTGTTCAACCCTTCTAATGTATCGGTTATTGTTTTCTCATAATCTACTAGATTGGGGCCATTTATGGGGCAGCACTTGAATATATCTTCTGATAATCCCGCGTGGGAGAAAATGAAATTATTGTCATGGTCGAAGTGGGCTAATTTTATTTGGTCCCAAACCTTACCTAGTCCCAGAGTATCAATCAAGCCAAATTCCTTATTAATTATATTTAATTTTTCAATGGAGAACCCAGGACACCCTTGCCTAATATTATTAGAAAATCGATACGGCATATCGTGATTACCCATCAGGTGGATTCGATTTTCTTTAAATACCGATCCCGCCAACCATTTAGAAGTTTTTTTAGCAATTTTAGCATTATCGCGAAAGCTATCGAAATAATCTCCAAGAAAAATAACAGAATCGTGGGGATAACTTTCCAAGAATGGCTCAATCCAGTCTACGTGGTTGTGTATGTCTCCTATTACAATGGTTTTCATATTTTCTTTCTGATTTCGATAAAATATAGCACCCTTTGAGATATATGTCAATGAGTAATAATAAGTATAGGTAAGCTTATGCCTAAAAAGACGACCACCCAAGTCGGCGGTAAGTACGCTTACCGAAAACCAAATGTTAAGTTCGATTTCTCTATTGCGGAGTTACCTTGGACGAAGAAACAACAGACGCTTATTAAGTTACTCCAAAGTAGGAATACTAAATGTGCCTTAATTAAGGGATGTGCAGGAACATCTAAGACCATTGTGGCTATCTATGCTGGTCTACAACTACTGAAACAGAAGAAAATAAGTGATATCACATATGTTCGATCAGCGGTAGAAAGTAGCTCAGTGAAACTTGGTTTTTTACCAGGTGATATTACAGATAAATTCGCAGTATATGCTGCGCCACTACAAGATAAATTAGATGAATTATTGACCCCCAATATTATTAAATCTTTGGTAGACGCTGATCACGTTCAAGCAATGCCCGTAAACTATATGCGAGGATTAAACTTCTCGGGTAGATTAGTAATATTGGATGAATCACAGAATTTTACTGAAGATGAATTAATTACTACCATAACTAGAATGGGGGAACACTCTCGTTTATGGATTTTAGGCGATCCTAATCAGAGCGATCTTAAGGGTAGATGTAGAACGGATTTTGTTAATTTTTGTTATAAACTACGGGACGACGAATGTGTAGATAATGGAATCGAATCTTTTGAATTCGGAGTGGACGATATAATTCGTTCTGAATTCTGTAAGTTCGTAGTTAAGAAGTTGGGTATATATGAACACGCGGAGGATTTTGGTAAGCTGGAAATCCCTGAACGCGAACCACTATTACCCCCTAGTGTTTGGAGTCCTTCCGAATAACAGAAGGGGGACATTTAAATGTCCCCCTTTTTTTTGTATATTAATCTGTACTTGGTGATTCTTGAGACTGTAGATGCTCAATTAACATCTTCGCTTCATCGGCAGTTATCTGAACTTTCCCATTGTAATCATCGGTAATGGTGTATCCGTCCTTAGTATTGGTTACTACTGGGCAGCAACCAGTTCCCCTGCGACATAAAACCACTGTATCTTTATCAACTCTTCTCATATTATTATTTATTCCAACATAGTAAAATAATCAATATGTTTTGGTTCCAAAACGAAATCTTCCTTAAGTTCTTGCATGTTATAACTAATGCAATATGGGCAAGCATTAAGTGTGTGATAAATCAAACACTCACACCCGTTACATAATCGAAATTGATCTATTCGGGGTGTTACATATGCTTCTCTCTCCTCCATGGTAGCCGTATCTAGGTTCATGGAATTTGAGTTAAGTAACGAATTTATTAATTTTGATATGTCCATTATTCTACGCTCAGTTGGCTTAGGAGTGCTTGCTCCAGTGCTTCATTTTCAGCGGCATGTTCAATAGTCTTCAGTAATGATTCGTCAGTGGATTTAAAGTCACCACCATCTTGAATATATAATCCAGCCATCGCTGTTTTCTCTCCGTTGTCCTCGTCTCCAAAGATTTCTATAAACGCGGGTGAGTTCTCAAGTGGGAATATTAATCCCTCCCTGTTTTTATAGGATTGCTGTGCTTCTAAAAATAAAGTATTAATACTTTTTCTATAATTTAAATCTAATTCTCTATCATCTCTCTCTTCTAAGTTTACGGGTGATAATTTAGATAGCGGTAGGAAGAAAATAACATCATACATTTTTAGAACTTCTCGGGTAATATGAAACGACTCTCCGATAAATTCATCATCATCGATTTTTCCCGTCTCTGCTAGATATAGAGTATACATCAGATTATCTAGGATACACCTATCGTGAATGCATTGCTCCTCGTCTGAGTTCTCCATGGCTTGATCTGAAAGTGCATCTCTAATAATACGCTGACTCTCTACCGTTCCGTCCATGTTAAGGGACAGTCCTTTAGACTCTATAAAATCTCTATAAGTGTTTTTCGGTTGGGTATACGTTGGCCACTGTTTAAGGAAAGATTTTATGAATGATGTTTTGCCATTACAGGCGGTTGAACTAATTGCGATTCTCATTGTGTTATAATAACATATACTTACCGCGTTTTCAATGATTATTACCAAAATTCTACATACATAGACTCTCCTCCAAACTCTGCCACCAAAAACCCAAGAATTATACAACTAAATATGGAGGTCGTCAAATGCTTTTATTAGATGTTTGCATAGTTTTTTGTTGTATTCTGGGTTGGTCTCGTCGGACGGATCGCCAGTATATGGTGCATTTGTTTCAATGGCATCGTATTCAGGATAAGTTTCCTTTGAGGCCATATCACCGTTTGACAGTGCGTATCTCCATAAAAATTGGAAATCTGCGCAAGAACAGTAAACGTCTCTAACGTTGTTATTCCCGTCTAACGCAATGTAAAGTTTATGCGTTCTACCTTCAGTTTTTTCGGCTGATTCCACCTCAGCCTCATATAATTTCCAACCTTTAAGTAGGGGTTTGTCTGGTGGGGCAGTGCTGGGTGTATATTTTTTAAGAGATAATATTTTAACATTATCCCCCCTGCTCTTACGCTTCTCTTCAGAATTTGATTTTAAATTCCTAGTGTGTCGGTTTTTTTCTAAAATTAATTCTGTAAGTTGGGTAAAGTCCACCTAACTACTTATTCTAGCCTTCACATCATTCAGATTTAAAACACGTCGATTATTCAATATCATTTCGGCGGCGATTGCCATCAGGTTTAAATCCTTATCAAAGTTTTGTACAAATGTTTCGTTGCTAATCAATACCTCCCATTGTTTGGGGGTGTATGATTTGGCCATGTTTACCATTTCTGCTGCGGTTGGTTCTTTACCCTTTTGGTAATTAGTTTTCATATGTTATGATAATGCATCTTTTAGCAATTGTCTAGGACCATTATATTGTTTTATTAAATACGCTAAAAGTGTTTTAGACTTCTTTTTATATTTTTTAGTTAACTTACCCTTACTAACCCTTTTATTATAATTATCCTTCCTATCCGCAATTTTAATTAAAATTAAAAAGTTGGATAGTTGGGTTGTTATATCTCCAGACTTTAAAGTTTTTTTAATATGTTCTATTACTGAGGTGTCATCAGTAATAGTTAATAATTTTATAAGATCGATTGTTTTCGGCGGTAATACCTTTTCTATTTTTGATAGACTTCCTCCACTCTCTAAATAATCATGGAACAACGCGGCGTATTTTACATCACTTGGAAGTCCGTCTAATTTATTAAACACTCGATTGGAGTGTTTAATTTTAGATTTAGGCATTGTTGCTTTAAGGATTTTATTAAATCTTAGATTCATTAGAACACACCTGGGCCTGAAATTGACGATCCATTTACGGTATCGTCCACTAATGAGTTAAACATTCCACGGACATCATAGTTAAAATCTATTTTCAGTTTGTCTAATATTACTCCTATATTACCTGAACTTAAGCTGCCTATGTTATAATCTCCTCCATCGTATTTTAATGCATTTAATATTATTCTTGTCCAATTATCTACATCATTGTCAGCCATTCCTACTAACTTTTGATCGTAGTATGATAATTTATCAGATATTGATTTTCCTTTAACTATACTTGGGTCCGCCTCTCCACCTAGAGTAGAAATAAGTTCATCTACAACAGCATCAACTTCCCCTAATCCACCTAATTTCGCTTGGACATAGTTCAATACTTGAGCAGAGTTTCGATTTTCTTCAAAATCATCATAAATTTTTGGATTTATTTTACCTGTGAAATTCACTGCTTTAAGTGCCAATCGACCAAGCTCGAATTCTTGAGGCGTATTAGATGACTCTGATTGTGATTCTGCTGGTCCGCCTTCACCGAACTCCCCCTCACCTTCTACTGGTAAGTCTTGATTTAGGGCGGCTTCTGGTGCTTCGTCATCAAGGTTAATAACACCTCCATCCTCTTCTTCTTCTGGTGGTGGTGGTGGTGATGCTTCCTGTAAAAGAATACTATAATATTTATCAAATTTTCTGATCATTATAAATTACCCCCTCCAAAGAATTTTCCTAGATTCCCTTTAACAATCGGGTCTTCTAAATCTATACCCAAATTGGTGAAATACTGTCCCAATTCTCCGTTTATTCCCTCATCATCGTCTGGTGCATCTGTCATCCTAGACATAAGGTCAGCGAAGTCTACTTCGGGTGCATCCCCATTACTGGTCGGTGCGCCTGTATTGCTTGTAGTTTGTGGATTTGGGTTCAATGAGTTTCCGCTGACGGGGTTTTGGCCCTTATTATTACCGCCGCCCGAAAACTTCATTTTAACCGATCCTTGCATTTCTTGCGTTAAATAACTATCAGCAATTTGTTCTACCTTATCGTCAAAATTCATGCTAATATTTACCAATTGTTATGCGTATTACCACCTAGAATATTTCCCAGCCATTTGCGTAATGATTGAACCCTGATTGTCTCCATCGTTGCAAATCTCAGCGGAGTGGTAATCATTATACCTATGTGCTAGATGATTACCAAGATTCGTACCCTCTCTGTAGTTATCCATCTCTCCCAACTCAATAATGGTCCTTTCATATTCCATGTTCCGCCGACCTCGATTCAACCCATGAATGCGGTGAAATCCGCCATCATTAATAGATTCTATAACATCCATTGAGCATACCCTGTAAGGGCTACCAACTTCAAATATTTTTGACATGTTGCGGTAGACAGGGATAAGAAGATCGTCCAGCTTATCATTTAAATCCTCAGTTTCGTAGGATAACGACAACTCGGAAAGTCGCAAGAAATGGTAGTGCGACCCATTATCCGCGAATTTGTTTAGTGACCATAACCACGACTCCGCACTTGTTCGAGTATTGGAGATATACATCCAATAATGAGTATTCACTTCATCTGAGGTGTTACACCTTTCATTAATCTTATTGAAAATAAATTCAGAATATATTCTTTTTCCATAACCAGAAGTAGATAGTGTTTCTCTAATATTGTAAAAATTATCCCATACCGTTTGTGGGATTTCCCCCATTATCCTTTTCCATTTTCCGAAATGTAAAATGTCTTGGAATGCAGACGCGGGAATTGTTAACCCACATGATTCAACGTCAGTGAACGCTGCTTCCAATTTTTTCTTCATTTCCATATTTTTAATGTCTAGACGGCGAGCCATTTCAATGTTTTGTGCATTTTTAATGTCTTCGCTTCTAGTATCAATAGTCCTTTGGTCTCTATCGTCGTAGAAGTAATCTGCATCAAATGTATACACGCTTGGTGGAGATGTAACGTTCAACGACTCGATGATTTTTCTTAGACTACCTCTAAAGAATGTGTTCGATAAACCATATGCAACTGACGCTGGGGCATAATGATGGTTTCCTTTAGTATCCTCAAATTTCTTAATTAGAAGGCGAGCCATTGGGTTATTTAGGTTCTTATCCTTTTTGGACGTGAGATATGCTACCAATGTTCCACCGAGAACATCTCGACGGACGTAGTATCTATTGCATCCATCTCCACCGGAATCAAACGTCATACATGATTTCCACTCACGCCCCGTAGACATCCCCACAATATCATATGGATGCCGTGACACTACAATCATTAGCTCTTTCCATGCCCTACAACTATCGACTTTAAATTCATCTAATAGCGTTTGTTCTTCAAGCCCCTGTAGAATTTTTCCGATTTTCATTGGCTGTTTCACTCCACTTGTGGTGGCGGTTCCTGACATATAGTCAACCACCTCATACCCAAAAGCACCCAAACACCGTTTGATTTTTGGATATGTGGATGATTTTTTTAATGCCTTCCGTTGGTCTTCTGCTGAAGGTTCCACTGGAAAATACTTCCGATGGGAATCCCCAAAGAAGTGAGGACTGTTATGTTGATAGACCCCTCTGGCCATTTTCGTGAATTGTTTTCCTAATGATAATGGGATAGCCATTCCAGATTATAGCCCAGAAAAAAACATTTTCAAGTTTTATTCCACTTTTTTTCGGGAATCCTTGCATTTCGGTATTTGGGGCTGTATAGTAAGGCATCGCCGTTCGAAAGAAATACTAAACACATTATTATGAAAGTACAGAATTTCTAAATTATTAGAAGTAATAGAATTTCTAAAAGTAATAGAATTTCTAAATTTACTGGAATATTTTGTGACATGTATGATGTTATGGTAAGTATATTCATGACTCCAAAGTTCGAAAGCGCAGTCTTTCCGTTAACAAAGCAACGAAATGCTGATCAAGCCCAAGTTTTGATTTTAGCTGAAAATACGGGTCGTTTACTTTTAGCCAACCAGTCCCCATTAGTAGGAACGGGAACTTGGGGGATGTGGGATAGTGTTAGAGATGATGCGGGATATCAAGGAAAAATGAAGCTCATTAAGAAATCTCAAATGAAATACGATATTGGTAGATATAATTTTATTAGTATAATTGGGGTGGTTCCATCAGAATTTATTCCAACTCTGGGAGAAAAGGTTGAAAATTATCAATGGGTGTTGGGTTCACAGTTGTCGGATTTAAAAATGCATGAGAGTCTTAGAATTTACTCTAAAGCAGTTGGAAGTAGCTTGGAAAATTATTATAAAGAATTTATTAACGAGTATTCCCAAAGTGGCGACCTATATACAACAGGTGACTAAAAAAAGAAAATCATATAGTTGATATCCTGAAATTAGTGTGGTATATTCAAAACATATGACTCTTACTGATGAACAAGAAGACGGACTTTTACTATTGAAAGAATTTATTGGCGCTCCTACCCATTATAATAAATATTTCCTACTTAAAGGATATGCAGGTACGGGTAAAACTACCCTAGTTAATGCATTCATCAATTGGTATAATACCGCCAAGGGTAAATCTTTAGATGATTTGGTGGTCACCGCTCCTACAAATAAGGCAGTTAGAGTTCTGCGAAGAATGTCAGATATTGGTGGGGTGGAATATAAGACACTACACTCTCTATTAGGACTTAAACACACAATCAATGATAAGGGACAAGAGGTTTACCAAAAGGATAAGTCAGTGAACCCGTCGATCTATTTGTATGGGTGTGTAATTGTCGATGAGGCGTCTATGATCGATGATGAAATTTTTGAAACCCTCATTAATGATGCTAGAGATTGTAAGATTATTTTCGTGGGCGACCCGTGCCAAATCCCACCAGTTAATCACTTCCATTCCAAACCAATGATTAAAGATGTTCAAGAGGAATTAGGAATTGAAAAGTTTGAATTATCTACAATCATTCGACAAGCTGAAACTAATCCCATTATTACGACATCTCTAGGTATCCGAAAGGGTACATTCGAGCGGGGTGTATCTGATGATCGCGATGCGGATGGACACGGAGTAGTTCAACTAGATATTAAAGATAAAGAGCGAGTATATGATTTAATTAAAGAGAATTTCTGTGGTCCTGAATTTGCAAATAATCCAGATTTTGCTAAAGTGATAGCTTGGAGAAATAAAACAGTAGACTCGTTTAATGAGGTCATTCGTTCGTTTCTATACTATCGCGGAGTTAACCGAGTAGTCCAAGGAGAAAAATTAATTTTAAATAGACCGATAATGGAGGGGAGCGGTAAAAAAGCAAAACCAGTATTATTTGTAAATGATGATTTAGTGGTAACTAAGGTCTCTGTAGGAGAATCAAACTACTTTGCAAAGAAATTAAAATATTATGATTGCACAGTAGAGCGAGTATATGACGATGCTGCCGCAGAATTTAATATTAGAATTTTACATGAAGATTCTGACAAGAGATATCAGATGCTTTTAAATCAATTGAAGAACATGGCTCTATCAACTAAGAAGGCTAAGAAAGGTATGGCATGGAAAGCATACTATGATTTTATGTCTAACTTCGCTCAGACTTCATATAATTATGCAATAACTTGCCACAAATCACAGGGAAGTACTTATAATAATGCTTTTGTGTGCTATACTGATATAGCAGCAAACACTAAAATTGTAGAAATGCAGAGAATCCTTTACACTGCCGTAACACGACCTAGCGATACATTATTTATATTATGAAGAAATACATCTGGCAGGACGAAATCTGCGGGGAATTTATTTGGATTAAAGAAAAAGATTATGAGTAAACAATTAAAATATAAACTGCTTGGCCTCGCTGGTATTTCTAGGGTTGGTAAAGATACTATGTGCGAACATATTATAAATGTGTGTAATAAACACGGCATAAAAGCTAAGAGATTTGCAATAGCAGATGAAATTAAGCGACAACTCCACCTATTTATAAAAACCCAATTTGGTGTTGATATTTATAACTGCACTGATGCTGAAAAAACTATGGTTCGACCTATCATGGTCGATTGGGGATTAATTAAGCGTGAGAAATCTCAAGGTCAATATTTAACAAATTTACTGCAAGCTGATATTGATGAAGCATTTCGCCCTCATGATTGGCCAATGCTTAATGGGCGAGGTCATATACATTCGGGAGGTAATATACCTAAAGAGGTAATAGATTTGGCGATAGTTACGGATATTAGGTATAGTCAATATCCAGAAGATGAAGTGTATTGGGTGCAAGAGAAAAATGATGGAGCATTAGTTCATATTAAAAAGAAAGTTGGGGAAGATGAAATTGGGGAACCAGTATTTACTCTACCACCAAATGAACAAGAGATGTTAAATGATCCAATCCTACAAGAGTGTGCGGATTATCACGTAGAGTGGGATATGATGGAAGGGCAGGGAGTGGATAGGGTTATACACGACCTACCCAAATATTATGATGCAGTTGCAGAAGAATTGTTGAAAAGACTTGAAATTATATAATTTGTAGTGTAAACTATAGTATGCTTTTAAAGTTTAAAACATATTCGGTGGGGACTCCAGCAAAGACTGGTCCTGAACCTTGGAAACAGGAGTTTCCATTTAATGAAGAGGACGAGCGGAAATCAATTCTACTGATGCTAGGTATTGATTCTAGTCTTACTGATGAGGAACTTGTGGATTATAAAACCACATTCTCCATGTCGTTTACAGACATCTTAGATGATGATAGTGATGGCGTGACTGAGTATAGTGTCCTTGATTATATGAAGACTGAATTGGATTCTAAACGCGATGAGATCATTAGTATTAATAATACCCTATCTTCTGATTATGACGAAGCTCGTAAAGGTTGGCTTGAAGGCGGAACTACCCGCAAAACAATTGAAATTCCATTGGATGATGGTGATGCTGAAAAGCTAATATCTGAAACTGAGGAATTGGCTGGATTTGTTGAATGGGTTGATGAGTATAATATCGAGCAAGTGGACCCCCAACTCTATAATTTAAAAAAGGAGGATGTTGAGTTGGAGGCATATGAGGTTGGTGATAAAGTGGTTCTTCTACCTAAGAAAAATTCCGAACTAGATGCCAAACAAATTGAGCTTTTAGCTAGTGAGAACTCCCTAGCTTGTACAAAAATTGATATTAATGATGTGCCGATTGACGCACCAAACGTATTATCAATATACCAATTCTACGAATACATTGACTCTAATAGAGGAAACATGGATGAGGTATTGTCCATGGTTATAGATAGAGATGAAACAGATGCGGAGAATAAAGAGTTAGTCCCAGATATGGGGCATCTCCCGACCTTCGCGTCTAAAGCAACCGTTGAGAAATTTAGAGAAGACGATATTTTAGGACTACTTGGAGATATATAATGAAAACATCAGATAATACTATTAATGAATTAGACGATCTCCGTCGAGACGCTAACGAACACGCAGCAGGTATAATGTATACTGCGTATTGTGAAGCTGTTGGGGGTATTGCATATAATAATGATCCTCTACCGACATGGGATGAATTTTACAAGGATTCTAACAAAACAAAACAAAGTGAAGCTTGGATTGAATCGGCGAATGCCATTTTACAATTCTTTGTTAGCACGTATATTGAAGTTACTACAGAATAATGATAACAGGAATACAATTTAAAACTGGGTTCGCCACCCAACTAGATAATATTGGCGATAGAATTTTCAAATTCAATGACGGATTTAACGTATTGTTTGGGACAAATGGCGTTGGTAAAAGTGTAATTCTACACACCCTAAAGTCTTATTGTGGCATACCAAATGATACGGGCGGCTGGTCTCGCGTAAGCGATCCAGCCGTGTTAGGTACATCAGTTCCTGAACATTTTCCCTTTTCATATCGCGCTTACTCACCAGGTAATTGTGACGCTTGGGTTGGGTGGGATGGTGTACCTTCATTTTTCAATGATGGTGATATTAAAGTGGATTCAACATTCTTCTTCGATAAGGAAAGACAGACTGCTGATGGCATTACCACTGAGGCAGAGCAGATGGAAGCGTTAGCAACTAAACCATCATCAGGTCAATATAGAATCCAGAGGATTAATAAAGTCATGGAGTTAATTAAGACTCCCCCTGATATTTCAGTAATCCCTGAGCATATTGCTAACAAGCAACACGCTCAAGCTGAGGTAACTTATTTTGAATCTAAGGAGAGGAATGGTAAACCGACTCTATTATTTGATGAGCCGGAACGAGCGTTAGCCCTTCCTAAACAAAAGGAACTATTTGGAATACTTGCGGAACTATCTAAAAATTATCAAGTTATTATTGCTACTCATAGTCCATTTGTTTTTGGGGTAAAGAGTGCAAATATTATTGATGTGGTGGATGGATACGCCCTAACATGTAAAACAATTGTAAAGGAAACTGCTAAGGCGATACGACTCCCTAGAAAAAAATGAACTATAAAGAAATCATAAATGATGCTAATGGTGTTTTGAACTCAAACGAGGCTACAAATATTAATATTATTGAGTGGGTTAAAACCGCAAGGTCGCTGGCATACTCTGCACTGGGTGTTGAACCAGATGAGTATCTTAGAATATCCACTAAAAAATTAGGCAACGGTATTTGGGTTGCATATGATATTCAATCTACTTGTAGTTGTCTTGCAACAGATGAGCAATCAGCAATGGTTGAGGTTGCTGGTATGATCAGAATGTATGGGAATAATACTACTACTGCCCCGTCGTTAACTGGTCGGTGTGAAGAACCTGATTGGTGTGAAGAACATCGTCGGGTAAGCCATTATAGTGGAATATGGGACTGCTCTAGTGAGAATATAATGTCTCAAGTGTCAGTATAAATAATATTATTAACAGCCCATATATTATGTTAACCAACAATGGTAGCCATAGATATGGATTTGTTGATCATCTCGCCGGAAATGGATTTCCTAACTCGTAATTTTACGAAGTTTGAGTTCATCTAAATCAACACTATAACGAGAAGCTACTTCCTGAATTCGTTTCAGGGGTAGCTTTTTTTGTTGTACGTGCTGTAAGAGTATTTGTTTCTTAAGCTCTAACTCTGCTGGCGTTGTTGTTATCTCCCCCATACTAATATTTTTAACTTGATTGTAAGGGAACTCACATTTTATAATTTTATAATTTGTAACTTGGTTTATGTCTCTAACTAAGTCCTTAAAGAAAGAAACAAACTCATTGTATGAGTAATATTCTAAAATTTCTTTATCTCTAGTGATTTTAGATTCGTCTAAATAGAACACCACGAATGGGTATCTAGTCGTGCTGAGATATGTAAACAAACCATCTTTTGTATTATCAAAATCTATGGAACATGTTGTGATTTTACGCAACACATACTTCATCATGATTTTTCCTATTAGTATTTTAGCGTCTTTGTCTAGAGCGCCTAGACATCCATATTCTAGTAGAATATCAATTACTTTATATTCCATTTTATTCCATGCATCATCAAAACTAATAAATTGTATGGACTTCTTCACTCCTTAATATATCATAGTTTTAATATACTTTCAGTAATTAATTTATATTTGTCTCGTTTTGCTACGGGAATCTTTTAATATTTCTTCAGTTATTAGGGATTGATTTTTAATAATTCCTTTGGGGCATTTGTTTATTCTAGTTGATATGATCCCATTATAGCTATTTTCTGTTAATAACACCCCTCGCGCCACCTGCTCAACCATTTCAATGAAATTCATGCTCCATTTATCTTCACATAAATGAAGTATAGTTTTTGTTATGTGGTCTCCTGATGATATATCTTCGTTTAGTGAATTGCTACTTCCTGTGTAAGTTAGCCAATCGCTTTCAACTAAGCTTCTTCTTTTTCTCTTTTTACCCTTTAATGGTGGTAATGTCTTTTTAAACCAGAATTTCTTCTGACCTATATAGAATCGCGGTTTACCGTCGTCCCCCAACTTAGAGTTGTTTTCAATAATATAAACAAAGCCTAGATAGTCATTAATGTCTTTTGGTATATTTTTCCACATGTGTATACTTAGGAACTCCAACCGTCAATATCATCGGTTAATGATGGTATATTACCACCCATAGATTTGGCAAATTCGTCTCCGTCTTTACTTCTACGTGATGAGTGTTCTGGTGGTAGCTCTTGGTTCTCTTCCGCCCATTCTTCCGCAGTGTCCCATATATATGTGCCAACCCCGTTTCTTCTAATTTTATCACCTACATATATTTTCTCCACTTCCCCACTATCCCTATCCCATTCTATGAAACCGATTGCCCCACTGTTATTAAAAAAATCTAATCTGTGGGTAAATTCATCACCATTGTATTTATGGTTTAGACTTTCCCAATCTATGGATTCTTTCAACCATCTCTTAAATGTAGGTATTCCTGTCTTCATATTAATATTTGTAAACGTGTTCCCCGTCTCCTTCCTCTTCGAATCCGTATCTAGATATTAAAATTTGGTATAATCTTGGGTTAACTACCCAACTCCTAATTCCCGCGTTTTTCACGCCGTATGCCTCTTTTAGTTCTTCTCGTTGCGATTCGTATTCATCTATTCCAGCTTTTACTAATTTCATCCCACCACCAGCAGTCCCCTTATCTACGGCTATATCCATAGAAAACATTACAGCATCAAAATCGCGGTCTACTGACCAATTTGATGCCAACCCACCAACTACATTATTATCATCATCTAATAATATCATGGTTATTTCTTTATCTCTACCGTAATTGATATTGTTGTTAGAAAATATTATATGGGCAATATCGGCTTCTTCCCAATCTTGTTCATCATCAACATCCTTCACAGTAAATTTGTCTCCTCCAAATGATTCTTTTAACCACCTTTTAGATTCTAAATTATTAGATATGGTTTTGTATTCTTTTGGGATTTTATCCCATCTTTCAACTCTGTTAAAATTTGTAAGTTCTCTGTCTATATCGAACTTCCACTTATTGTCATCATAATCTAAATTAGCAATTAACCTATTGGTTCCTCCAAATACAGCAGAATCAAAATCTGAAGTCTGAAGTCCAAAATCATCATCAGCTATTCCCATTAATTTAAATAATTCGTATGCTCTTTTGACAACTGATTTAGGGATGTCTTCATCAATATGTTTCATTACATAATCCAAATTACTAGATTCGTTTTTCAACCATCTCTTAAACGTAGGTATTACTGTCTTCATATTATTATTTATAGTTAACATGAAGTCCACTCTTTTATTTTTCTTTCGGCTTCTTCACCCCAAAGCTCGGATAGGTTTACTACTTCGGCGGAATTATAATCTTCGGCATCGAAGTCCCAAATTTCACCACTATCATCGCCTTCTGGTATTTTCCCCCACTCCTTCAATTCTTCTTCAGTTATTTCTCCAGTAATGTCATATATTTTTCCATCTATTTTCAACCCTACATGGCTCAACCAATATTCCCCTAAATCCCAAATTCTTGAATTAATACCCGCCCAATATTCCCCTCTATAGTTTAATTTTTCGTTTAGGAAAATGGAGAATAATCCACAATCACCATCCAGCCCAGTTCGACTATATTCATTTTTGATCGCTTCTATGTTCGTGGATTCTTTCAACCACCTTTTAAACGTAGGTATTTTCTTCTTTTTTTTCTTTCCTATAACTTTAGGAACTCTAGCATCTCCTTTAGCATAGAAATCACCCTCATCTGGAGTATCTTCAGTTCCTGATGTTCCTATGCCTACGTCTCCAGTTTCCATATAATTATTTATATTTAAAACTTGCATTATACTATTATTAATGTTATATTAGTATTAATAAATACTATGATTATAGACCCATATGCAAGAGAATTTGAGATTGATGTAGAGCTTGATATTAAAAATATGGCGAGCAAGACTCTAAGTCATCCTAACCTACATCACAAATGGCACTACCGCTTGATGCAGCATAAGAAAAAAATCCATGAGCTTAAAGCGGAATTGGAGGTATTTATTCGGGACGAGTCAGTGAAGGAGAAACAATTAGCCAAAGTGTCTATGGCTAAGCTCAACACTAAAATAAATAATACTACAACCGCCTTAGACATTACTAGAAGAATTAAAGATGAAGAATTCATCGTAGATTATCTTGATGGATGCATGAAAATATTAACTAATATGGCATTCAATTATAAAACTCTAGCTGAGTGGAATGCTACTGAGTCTTTCGGCTTGCGTTAATGAAGGTCAATATTTATTTGGATGGTAAAGACGGTGTATACGATTCTCCCGAATCGTTTAAAGAAATGCGTTCAAATTTTAAATTTGAGAACCCTAACCCCAACGCTTCCATTTTTAATAAATATACTTACCCTATTACCGTTCAAGGTAGATTTGATGTGGGTCTATATGGCGAAATCCATAATTTTTTGAATGACACTTACGGCGATGATTTTGAACTTAACATCGATCCTGATTTTAAATCTAAATTTACCCCATCAATAATTTATGGTAATGTAGAGACTATTGATGGGTTTGATTATTATTATTATCAACTGGAAGCAATAGAGAAATCTTTAGCATTTGGTCGTGGAGTAATATCGCTTCCAACAGCAAGCGGTAAAACGCTCGTAGTGGCAGGACTATGTAAGACCTTTTTGGCTGAGTATCCTGATTCAAAAATATTGATAATGGTACCGAGCATATCACTATTAACACAAACCTATAATGAATTTGTGAATGAATTTGATTTTCATGATGTTACTCGTTGGACGGGGGATAAGAAAGTCCCTTCCCCCGACTTCAGTAAAAGTGTAGTAATATCCAACGCTCAGTATCTCACAAAAGACGTTACAAGGGCATTAATACAGGTCAAAGATTATGATATGTTAATAATGGACGAAGTTCACACTTTAAAAAAAGGAAATAAAACTAATAAAATTGTTCATAATATGACCACTCCAAATAGATTTGGACTTACTGGTACCGTACCAAAGAACCTACCAGACATGTGGAATGTTTATGGAAAAATCGGCCCATTAATTTATAAAAAGAAATCGTCGGAATTGCGTGAGACGGTTGGCTCTATAGCCGAGGTGGAGGTCAAGATAATTAAACTAACCCATAAGAAAGCAGTTCCAAAATATAGGAAGAAGGTTAATGAGGCATTCCGACCTACTGGGCAATATATCAAAGAGATGGATTTCCTCTATACGAGTAAGTGGAGGAATGATTTCATATCTAAAATCACTAACAAATTAAATGGAAATGTTTTAATATTAGTGGATAGAATAGCTCATGGGGAGGAGATGGTGCAGTTGCTAAATTCTTCAGGGAAGAAAGATGTTCGGTGGGTATGTGGAGATATCCCAGATGAGGAACGCCAAGTTATTTTTGCAGACATGGAAATTAATGATGATCTAGCTGTAGTTGCAATGGATACTGTGTTCTCCACAGGTATCTCAGTTAAAAATTTAAAATATGTTGTGTTTGTGTGTATTGGGAAATCTTACACTAAATTATTACAATCCATTGGTAGATCCCTTCGACTACACGCAAACAAAAAGAGAGCTACCATATTCGACATTAGTGACCACACAAAATACAGTTCTGATCATCTATTGGAACGATTAGAATTTTACAAAGAAGAAGAAATTAATTATGAAATTAAAGACATCAAAGAAAACCGCTAAAGATTATTATGTTGATCCAGATGCAATGTGGACAGAGTTAGATAATTTCTACACTCTACACGCTGAATCGGATGATCCTAAAGAAGAAGTTATGTCTCCTGAATTAGGGAGAATGATAGATGATATAGCCACTAAACTAGGTTTTATGTCTAAATTCATTAACTACTCGTATAAAGAGGAGATGCAGGGAGATGCCCGATTGAAAATGGTGAAAGCTGTATATGACGTAAACTTTACGTTATGGAGAACCTTACCCTGCACTGAGCTTCGGGTTGAGGGCGGAAGAGATTATGTTATTCTTCATGTTGTTAGAATTAATAAAGAAGAGAAATCCAAGTATTACATGTGGGATGATAAGAAGACATATCTAAAACCTTGGGATTCTTATGAGACATATCCCAACCGAGTGTTGGTAGATGACTTAACATGGGTTAAGCCATTCTGTTCCATGGAAGTTCCATGCACTGGAAAGTGTAAGTGTAATGTACCAATCCCACAGCTATATGATGTAGTTACTTTGGAAGATAACCCAGTCATGAACACTCTTACTTTTAGGAATAATCCTTTTTCATATTTTACTAAGATTGCATATCATGCATTTGTTAATAGAATTAAGAAGGAGAAGAAAGTTGGTGAAGTTCTCCATGCGTATCAGGAGAAAATATATGAAGACATATATGCTTCGGGTAATGGATGGGAAAACGTCAAACGCCAGAAGATCGAGGATGAGGAAGATTATTACAATTCATTGGGGATTGATAGTTGTGCATTCTATAATGAAGAGAATGAGCAAGAATTTGACGAATAAACTTGAATATACTTAATTGGTGGTCTATATTTCATATAGTGAAAGCAATTTTATTCTCAGATATCCACTTGGGGTTGTCTCAAGATAACCCACTCTTCCATCAAACCACTCTAGATTTTGCTAGTTGGATGGCGGCAGAGGCAACTGCCAGAGGCGTAGACACCTTAATATGTGGAGGCGATGTTTTCCATTCTAGGAAAGCTATAGCACTATCTACAATTGATGTAGCATATAAATTCTTTGAAATTTTGAAGGATTTCAACGTAAGAATTATTACAGGAAACCACGATTGTTTATATCTAGATAATTCAAATGTTCACTCAATCTCGTTACTTAAGCAGTGGGAAAACATATCCGTTTATGATGAACCTCATTATGAAAATATAGGAGGTAAGATGGTTGGATTCATCCCATGGGGAACCAACGTATCAGAGATGCTTAAATGCGACGTGATGTTCGGTCACTATGAAATTACCGGATTCCAAATGGGTCCAGCCGCCTTCTGTAAGGAAGGAATGACTGCTACTGATTTGCTTAAAAAGAGTCCTCTTATTTTCTCTGGACATTTCCACAAACCACAGAAAAACACATATAAGGCTGGAGAGATTATCTATATGGGATCGCCATACCAACATAATTGGGGGGAGAAGGGTCAAGAGAAATACATATACGAATTGGATTTTAAAACTCTGGAGCTTATAGATATAGAGAACACTGAATCTCCAAAACATGTAGAAATTTCAGATGCTGCTGATATTGATTTAGTTGATGGGAACATTGTTAGAATATTCGCGGATGATAAGGACTCTGATTTGATTGAGTTGGTTAAGAGTAAGGATACCGCTACAGTTGAAGCCATTGTGGAAGATAAGCAGATCAAAAAGGCGGCAGAAACCATCGCGGATTTTAAGGGAGTAGACTTTAAGTCTGGTTTCGTGGAGGTAACAGAGAACATTGAGGGTCCATCCAAAACACTTAAAAAGAAAATCAATGCTAAGGTGATCGATTATTTGGAACAGGTAGGATAGTCCCACAATGAAAATAACAAATGAAAATAACGAAATAGAAATTTCGGAATCGGAGTGGATTGATTTAAATGCAACACACTCTAAGGAGTATATCAAGCAATTGATATCTGATACTATTGAAAAATCAAAAGTGGCCCTACCATTCAGAAAAATAACAACGGATGACAGGGACGAGGCATTTAAAACGCTTCAGGAGTTTGACGCAACCTCCCTAATAGAAAAATCAGATTTCTATTCGAGATATGAATATGATTATGATTTTGGAAACACCATCATAAAAATGTCAAATGTAGGTAATAAAGCATCTGATTACTTTCATCAAAAGTTGAGGTGGAATTGTGATAGTATCAACGCGCCATCCCCATATAGAACTTGGGCGAGTGAGAAGTTTAGACTTACTTTATTGAATGGCTTATGGACTCTCAAGGTAACTAAGGTTAATTCTACGGTTTTACGTACGACCATTTCCCTAAGAAAGTATATAGCGTCTCAATTCAAGCCATCAGTCGCCAAATGTATATATCAACACTTTAACCCCACCAATATTTTAGATTTTTCAACTGGGTGGGGTGACAGACTATTAGCATATCAATCATGGTCAGGCTCAAATAATCATTATACTGGAATTGATCCTAATATTAATTTAAAGGAAACCTATTCAAAGCAACTTAAATGTTTTGGCACTAAGGGGAGTTATAATTTTGATTTTAAACCTGCCGAGACTTCGAATTTAATTGAAAAGGAATTTTATGATTTAGTATTTACCTCTCCACCATATTATAATATTGAGAGATATACTCAAGAGGAAAATCAATCATGGAAAAAATATAGAAAGATTGACCAGTGGTTGACGCAGTTCCTATTCCCAACTTTAAAGAAGTCCTATATCGCCTTACGTAAGGGTGGTCATATGGTTATAAATATATCTGACGTGTATTCTAATCATACCGTTAATAAAATATGTGATCCCATGAATGATTACCTAACAAGTTTAGGTGCTACTTACGTGGATTGTTGGGGTATGAAAATGGCAAAACGGCCAAATAGTAAGGCAACAAAGCAGGATGGAGTATTTGCCGAACCAGTTTGGATTTGGGAGAAATGATGTTGAATTGGTTGAAAGTTACCAGTAAGTCTTATTATGATTAATAGATTTTCAGATCAGACGGCAATTGGTATTATTACATGTAATCGTCCAGATTATGTTAAACAAGTGTTGGAGTCATTAGACCCAATGGTAGGAACGGTATTCCTAATAAATGCAGGTGAACCACTCCAGAAAGAAGTAATTTCCTCCTTTAACGGAAATGATTTAGTCGTTATTGACGCGAGTGGACCCAAACCAGTAGCGGTTGGTAGAGCAAAGAACCAAGTTATGCGCAAAATGCGTCATGCTGGTTATGAGTATTTATTCTTGATTGAGGATGATGTTAGGATTAAAGATAATAAAGTATTTGAAAAGTATGTTGAGACTGCGGCAGAAACGGGATTATGGGCAGGTCAACTAAGCTATGGGACACATGGAGGCACCACAGGAGGTAACGTTAACGCTGACGGAACATCCAAAGTTAAAGATACTGTTGATTATGACCACTGCTCCATTGATTTATATGGCCAGTCATTTCAGGCGTTTACATTATATCACGCAAATGTTATTAAAATTTTAGGATACTTTGATGAGTATTACGTTAATGCCGCTGAGCATTTAGATCACTATTATAATGCATTCATTAAAGGGTTGGGTAGTTACTTTTGGTATTTTCCCGACATAGAAAATTCCTCACAATATTTAGAAGATATTGATGATGGTCACACTGGTTCAGTAATTAGAAAGAGTCCTGAGTGGAGAGAGAATATGCAAAGAGCATGGGGTTGGTTTAGAAAGAAGTGGCACTACTTTCCAGATAAAATACCACCATCCCCCCAAGAGCAAGTTCTAGAGCGGTTGAATTTTATTGAAGAAAACTACTCTAGAAAAGATTTATTAAAAGATGAGAAATCAGACGAACAAACCGAATAGAAGATGCGGAATATTTATATTCAATAAGAAAAAGGAATTGCTAGTAATAGCAAGATACTCCCAAGATGATTGGGAGGTTCCCTCATGGGAGCATAAAAATAATGATGATTATTTAGAGGTTGCGATGCAAGGCGTAATGGAGTTTACGGGAATAGACTTCTTTAATTATAAGGAAGAATACTTCAGCCCCCTTAAACATAACATATCGGGTAACAATGTTTTCGTTCCCTATGTTATAAAGGGGGAGGAGACTGCGGATAAATTTAAGTGTTGGGTTATGATGAGCGATGGACTTCCTGATTGTGAAGATTGGGAGTGGGTGTCAATTAAAGATGCGGAGTCTATGTTAAACCCCATTCAAAGAAATATACTGAAAGGTATCAGAGTGTAGAAATGCTCTTGATTTGCTATTATTTCAATAGTAAGTCGTTACGTGAAGGATAAAGTATTAATAATAGTTACGTATAACCGAGAACCCTTATTAAAGCGGGTGCTAGAGTCAATTGACCCTACCCAATTTGATGATATTATCATTGTTAGGGATGGAGGTGGACAACCATATGATCCAGCGGTGGAGAAGGTGGTATCTGAAAACTTCTCGTACCTTCCACAAACAGAAAACATCGGAGTAGGACGCTGCAAACAAATTGGCATAGATCATGCATTGACCACTACTACCTCTGATCATATCTTTATCATTGAGGATGACATTCTAATTAAAGATAATAAAGTGTGGGATTACTACGTTGACTTTTCATCTCGTTCAGGGGTGCATCACACTAACTGGAATGATTACCGTTATCATGGCTCACGATTTGAGGTTGATTACGACGGCATTAAAGGCATTGTAACTAAGGATGTGGAGGGAGCATTTTCATACTTTCATAGAAATGTTTTTAAGTTTTGCGAGTTTCCCGTAACCATGAAAAATGCGTTTGAGCATATCTCAGTGGAGGTCCAATTAATAGAAAAGGATTTATTGCCACCATTTTGGTATTTCATTTGTCCTAAAGATAGTGGGGATTTTTTGGAACATATTGGAGAGGAATCCACCATAACAGGTAAGCCTAACTACACGGAAAATTATCAAGAGGCGCACACCGCATTTGTATCTAAACATGGGTTTAATATTGGTCAAATTCCTGATGTTGGTGATGACGTTGTTTTAGAGCGACTTAAATTTTTAAAGGAGACCTACGCTAAATGAGTTTCTTCTTACCACCAAACGAATCCGACATAGTGCAACAAGCATCTTTTATTGCTTCTGGTATTGATATTAAGAAATATAAAAAAGTGAAAGGGTAAAATTATGAACGAAGAACAGAACGAACAAATTATATTAACTAGAGCCGCCGTTAAGGAGATTTATCGACACTTACCGTTGTGTGAAATTACGAGAGACCATCTTAAGGTGGTATTATCTGACGTTGAGGATTATATCCTCAAGGATGGTGATGAAGAGTGGGAACAGTTATTTCTTCCTGCTCCTAAACATACTACAGAATGGTCATATGAATTATAAGTATTATTGTACAATAATAAGACTACAATGCAAATGCTTACTGAAGCTTATCAGACTCAACGACTAGAGGAAGCAGCGGCATTTTACAGTGGAGGAGACTCTTCCAAAGATGACCCATTGGGGTTGGGTGATATTAGAATGGCCGAAAACGGCGAACCCCCATTTTTCGATTTAGATGAAGATGATGAAGATGAAGAAGATGAAGAACTTTCCGAATCTGAAATTCAAGATCAATTAGGTGACCTTTATGATATAGTTGATCCATTAAACAAAAAAATTAAACACTTAGAGTCTATGTTAATGGAAAGAGTATCAGCCAGAAGAAGGTAGTTGAATGGGTCTACACATGATCTAGAATCGAGGGGCGAATCTTAATTTCCCCTGAAACAACTCGAAAGTTATCATGTAGCAGGTCTGAGTTTTTACTTAGACCTGCTGCTCTATGTACGTCTATAACGCCGTCTGTTCCGTCTTTAGTTTTAACGACGTTCATGATGTATCCGTTTTTACCAATACCTGTAGGGCTTTCAAATAGCTTGTAGCTAACCAACCCATAGATAATATCAGCAATGGATTCATGGACAATTATGTCTGTGTTATCATTAGTCATTGGAATAAACACTCTACCCCTATGTTTAGCCATCTCTTTAAACTCCTCAGTGAGTGTAGTTAGTGTCTTTAGAACTGCCACCAAACTGCCACGTTTATCAGCGTTGGTGATTTGATAAATGGCGGATAGTTCTGCAAATAAATGAATATTTGCTTTGATGGCATCTTCCAAATGCGAAGTGCTAAAATTTAACTCTGATTTAAAATCCTTGTTCATTAAATTGTAACAAGAAAATAAATTATTGACTATGTTCCTAGTTTTGATGTTATCTTTCCACTTACCGAGTGTTAGATATCCTTTCGATATGTAAGATTTTACATCAATTTTATGATCCCCCACCATTAGGTCAATCTCTCCAGCGGGTTGTAATTTTCCACCATACAACCAATATAAAGCAATCTCCCCGTAACCTATACATTGACTTCCCCCAGTGTGTTTATATAGAGTTTTAAATCTTTCCAAATCTTTTGTATCGACTTGTATAGTTTCCGATTTATCAGGAAATTGGTAATCTCCTTTAACTTTTAAGTTGTGATGACCTAATGTTTTATATATTAACTTATCATATTTTTCGGATTCGGCATTAACTGACATTCCTATAATATACGACACACCAACCTAATATTCAATCACAGAAAGAATATTAAATTAGCTTGAATGTTCATTATATGAGTATTAAATATGAGCATGGACAGTAAAACAATTTGGGGTAACCATAAAACGTCTAGATGGGAATTTCAATCCAAAGACGATAACAATTCAGAGACTTTAGCGGATACGTTACTTCCAGCTAAGGAGATCAAACGACCAGAGCCAGAGCCAGAGGCTACGGCACAAGCAACAACAGCAATAACTCAAGAGGATTTTAATTTCGATGAAGCTCTAACAGATTCTGATAAGTTGGGAATCGTTTTGGGTGCAATTAAAGATTATATAGCCCGAGATATTTCTACCATGGATTTAGAGAGTGTTCTCAAATCAATTGAAGACTAATGGATATAAGTATCATAGTATCGTCTTTTAACCAGAGACGAAGACTTCGGTTATGTTTAGATTCTTTATCTAAACAATTTACTAATGACGGATCTAACCGAGGAGGGTTTGAATATGAGGTCATCCTAGCGGATGATCATTCAACGGATGGAACATTGGATTGGGTAGCACAGGAACACCCAAACGTTGTAGTCTCTCTAAACGATAGTCCTGAAGAAAACACATACACATTAGCGGACAATTGGAACACAGCAGCAAAGAAAGCAACAGGTAAACGATTAGTATTTTCAAATGCTGATATGATTTATTGTAGGGACTTTCTACGTTGTCATTTAGACGAAGTTATGCAAGATTCTATTATATTTGGTCCTGGTTATTCCACTGCCCCTCCAGTTGATGGGGTATTGGATTCCTTCGAGAGTGCTAAGGATGCAATGATTTGGCTTGAAAATAACAATCAAATTGGAACGGATAGACACTCCGAACGCTCAGCCGACACATACAACATTGAGTGGAAATGGTGGTTTCCTTTCGGTTATAACTTCTCAGTTATACGAGAGCAATTCGAAGGTGTGGGCGGGTTCCCGTCGTTTAAAAAATGGGGTGAGGAAGAGACACAACTATGTAAGCGGATAGTTGACAAGTATGGAACTACGGTCAAGTCCAACAATAACACCTACGCTGTTCATCTATGGCACCCCAGAGTAAACAATGAAGACATGGTAGATCGTGTCGATGATATTAGATTTTAACATGAAGGTTATAAATATAAATAAATCAGATATGGGCAACACGCCTCTGGTAGTTATGTGTAATGGTCCATCTTTGAAGGACATAGACTTAGATATTCTTAACGACCAAGATGTGTTTGGAATGAATGGGGCATATAGGTATTTTTATGAAAATGCATTTTGGCCAAAATATTTTGGGTGTTTTGATTATAGAGTTACGGTCAATCACAGAGACGATTATGCTAAATTAATTAACTCAAGTCCAATTGAACATTTTTTCCTACTCAATGATTGTGGGGTGAGAGAATCTAAACGGTTAACCGTTTTACCAGAAAACCAAATGAGGGGACATATTGGACACTATTCGACAACCTTTGATGCTTTTGGGTTTGGGGGTAACACTGGAGCTAATTGCTGCCAAGTTGGAATCTGCCTTGGTTATAAAAAAATAATACTAATAGGGGCTGATTGTAATTATAAAGAGATTGTGGATGGAGCATCCCCAAGTTCTGGTGGATTAGTTATGCATAAAACTCCCGCCGAAAATCCAAATTATTTTTTTGATAGTTATCAGCGTGAGGGTGACGCATACAACTTTCCACAGTCCGATAAATACCACTTACCTGCATGGAATTACCTCTCTAAATTCGCAGTGAGTAATGATATTGATATTGTCAACTGTAGCTCAATATCTACCTTGGAATGTTTTAGAAAATCAAATATTGAGGAGGAACTATAACGTGAAAACACTATTCTTCACTGATTCTAGGGGAAAAATTAAAGATACATTTACTAATTTAAAAATCTTCTGGCAGAACTACGCAGAGACACATGATTGTGATTTTATGTTATGTCCCTACAAATGGACAACATCGTTAGATTTCATAAAGCTCATTGAGGAGAAGAAAATAAATATAGATAAATATGACAAAATAGTTTTATATACTGGTGTTGTGGAATTTTCCCCTAGACCAATGTCAAACTTTAAACAATGTTCAGCCAATAAGTTAGAATTTATGCGCGAGTTCTTGGGGGAGTATGTAGACCTAGATACAACTTATAATTTCGATTATATGGGAGAAGACACAAAAAGCTTAATAACACTAGCCGCATATGAAAAGGTAGTTGTCCCGTATCTACAAACGCTTGGAGATAAATTAGTTCTTATAAACACTAACAGAACAGTTTCTGGTTGGGAGGGAAATTACCTACGTATTAATTCTTCAGGTCGCCCAAAAAATATAAATGTAGTTGCTGATTACTCCCAGAAAACAGTAGGAACTATTACAAATTTAGTAAATTTATTAGAATGGGATGATGACGATGTAAAGAAATTTACAGTGGACAATATGCACTTAACCCATCTTGGTTCTGAATTTATATCCCAACGATTAGCACCATTTTTAGTATGATAATTTATATTCCAATTAAACAGAACTCTCAACGAGTTCCAAATAAAAACTTTAGGCTTTTCAATGGTAAGCCCCTTTGGGAGCATACTGTAGATAAATTTAGTGATCCTAAATATAAGCTTTTCATTGACACGGACTCCGAGGAAATTATAGACCAGTGCCATAGTAAAAACGTTACAGCATTCAAGCGACCAACCCACCTACGCGGTGATACCGTCTCTGTTGTAGACCTATTAAAAAACTTTAGGGAATTCTTATCTAAGTTAAGTTTGTCGGGTAACATATGCCAAATACACGTAACGTCCCCATTCCTAGATATTACACACGTTGACTTTGCGTTTTCAAAGATGGAGAATGATGGATATGATTCTGTCTTTGCGGCAGATGTTATGCAAACTAGATTTTGGCGTAAGGAGGAGTATGGGTATTGTCCAGTTAACCACAATCCAATGAAACTAGAGCAGACGCAAGATTTGCCTAAATATTATTGCGAAAATTCTTATTTATATGCATTTCAACAGAATGTTCTTGACATTAATAATAGAATAGGGTATAATCCATATATACTTGAAGTTGGTTACCCCCACAATTTAGATATTGATACTGAATCAGATTGGAATTACATAAAAAATATAAAATGAGTATAGAACTAATATTATTTGATTTAGATGGTGTTCTAGTCGATGCAAAAATCCTTCATTATAATGCTTTAAATGAAGCGTTGTCTGAGATTGATGGAGGGGATTATACTATATCAGAACAAGAGCATCTAACTACTTACGATGGTCTAAAGACTAGGGCAAAATTAAATATACTCTCAGATCAAAAGGGATTACCTAGAGAGTTCCACGACCAAGTTTGGAATATAAAGCAAAAAATAACATCTCAAAAATTACAAGACCTTAAACCTAATCAAGAACTTATAAAGATATTCAAAACCTTAAGATCAAAAAACCTAAAAATTGCATGTTGCTCTAATTCAATTAGACGGTCTGTAATTTTAATGCTTTCGAAGGTCGGTATTATTGAATATTTTGATTTAATACTTTCTAATGAAGATGTTAAAAATTCAAAACCTCACCCCCAAATATATTGGGATGCAATGTCTATTCTTGAAGTTATACCGGAGCGAGCATTAATCGTTGAGGATTCGCCAAACGGTCTATTGGCTGCACAGCGATCTGGGGCGAAGGTGATCAGAGTAAAAAATGCAAAAGATTTAACAATTGAAAAAATAGAAAGAAACATTTTAGAAACAAACAATATGAAAGCAAAATGGCAGGATAAAACCCTTAACGTATTAATTCCTATGGCTGGCGCAGGTAGTCGTTTTGAACAAGCTGGCTATACATTCCCTAAACCATTAATTGAAATTAATGGTAAGCCAATGATTCAAGTTGTAGTAGATAATTTAAATTTTGAAAGTAAATATACTTTTATTGTCCAGAAAAAACACAGAGAACAATACAATCTTGACTCTATGCTTGGTCTAATATCAAATAGACCAAATATTGTTGAAGTTGATGGTGTTACGGAGGGTGCAGCTTGCACTACACTATTAGCCAAAGACATTATCAATAACGACAGCCCTTTAATTATAGCAAATTCAGATCAGTTTGTTGATTGGGACACAAGTGAGTTCATGTATAAGATGCAAGAACAGGATGTTGATTGCGGTATATTAACTTTTAAATCAACCCACCCTAAGTGGTCCTTTGCCAAAATTGACGAAAACGGCTTTGTTACTGAAGTCGCGGAAAAAAACCCCATATCAAACATAGCCACAGTAGGTATTTATTATTGGAAACGGGGTTCAGATTATGTTAAATATGCAGAACAAATGATTAACCAAAACAAGAGATTTAACAACGAGTTTTATGTTTGTCCAGTTTTTAATGAGGCTATAAAAGACGGAAAAAAGATTAAAACTTTTAATATTGAAAAAATGTGGGGTCTCGGAACACCAGAGGACTTAACTATTTATTTAAATAAAAAATGAAAATGAAAAAGATAATTTTTGATGTGGGAGCTAATAATGGTAGTTCTTGTTTGAGCTATTCTCGTAAAGGGGATACTGTTTATGCTTTTGAACCAACTCCATTTCTTTTAGAAAAATATCTTTATCCTAATAGGTCCGATAATTATATTGTTGTGCCATGTGCTATCTCAGATTTTAATGGGACTGCAAACTTTAATATAGCGGGTCAGCGTGATTGGGGCTGTAGTTCTTTACATGATTTTAGTGAAAGTTTAGATAAGACTTGGCCAAATAGAACTGATTTTAAGGTTACTGATAGTATAGAGGTTGAGGTTATGAGACTTGATACCTTTATAAATAACAATTTAATAGATGAGGTTGATTGGATGCATTGTGATACACAAGGTAATGATTTAAAGGTGCTACAGTCATTTGGAGACAAGATCAATATATTAAAAGGTGGAGTTGTAGAGGCATTTGAAAAAAATCCACTATATAAAGAATCTGACAATTCAAAAGAGAACGTTGTATCCTTTCTTGAAGACAATAATTTTAAAATATCATCAATTACGTCTAACGATCCTTTTAACAATGAATTGAATATTAAATTTACCAGATGATAATTATATCGCATAGAGCTAATTTAACAGGGCCGAGTAATAGAGAGAATCACCCAGATGAAATAGAAAGAGTTTTAAAGCTGGGAATTGATTGTGAGGTTGATTTGTGGTATACTGATAATAAATTTATACTTGGACACGATAAGCCCCAATATGAAATTGATTTAAATTTTATTAAAAAGGAAAAATTATGGATACATTGTAAAAATTTAGAGTGTCTAGAATCTATTGTAGACTTTACACATTGTTTTTGGCATCAGGACGATGATTATACTTTAACATCAAAGGGACTAATATGGACATTTCCAACCAAAAAAACAGGCTAAAAGAGTATTATAGTTGATAACAGTAAAGACTGGAGAGACAGTAATTATAATTGTTATGGAGTTTGCACTGATTGGGTTTTATGAAAAATATTGCAATATTAATAACTGGTTTAACTAGAACGTATAAAGAAACTTTTAATAGTTTTAAAACAAATGTAATAGAGTCCAATGCTGATTGCGATATAGATATATATCTTAGTTTTTGGGACAAGACACACGACAGAACGTTTAAAGCCGGTAGTGTTTATGATAGCTACGACCCCATTGATTCAATCAAAACAAGTAAAGATAATGTTATTGAAACGTATAATCCAAAAAACTACGTAGAGTTAAATTTTGATAAATATTATAAATTACTAAAAACACAGTCTGAAAACCCAAATCTTAAAGATTTAAATTTTGTTAGAAATAAAAATTTTACACTCAACTCGTTTTTTTGTCAGTTTTATTGCTGGAAAAGAGGAATAGAGATTATATCTACCGATATAAATTATGATCTTGTTTTAAAGATTAGATTTGATTCCATCTTCAATACACCTATAATTTTTAGTGATTTTACTCCGTCAGTTTTCAGTAGTGGTGGATGGAATAATACTTTTATTAATGATTTTGTTTTTTGTTCAAATTATCAAAACATGTCTTTTTTAATGAGAGAGTTTTATGATAGCTTACTACGCGACGATATAGTAGAATTTAAAGATGAGTTTTTACCAGAAAAATATATAACCTATACTATAAAAAAACACGGTATAGAAATAAACAACAAAACCATGACAACACACATTAAAAAATTATGAACTTACATTGGCAACAGATACCATCCACAGAGATAACTTTGATGAATTGCAGTAGTGACTTTGACGGAATTGTATTCGACGTTGAACACGGAAACTTCAATAATGAGACTCTATATTCGTTAATCCAATTGACTATTGCTAGAGGCAAACTTGCCTTAGTTAGAATAACAACCATTGATAATTCTTACATTCGACGCATATTAGATGCTGGTGCCAGTGGAATAATATTCTCTACTGTGGAGTCAATAGACCAACTAAACGATATAGAAAAATATTGTTTATATCCCCCTGCGGGAGGAAGGCGCGGCCAAGGATTAGTGGCTGAAAATCTATGGGGGAAGTTTGAACATAAACTACAACAGGTTACTCCCATACTCATACCTCAAATAGAAACGACTCTAGGTATTGACTTGTTATCACGGTTGGATTTGGACCATTACCCACATCTACATAGTTTCCTCATTGGCCCATACGACTTAAGTGCAGATTTAGGAGATGTGGGTAATATGAATAGCGAAGGCTTTCTACACTCCATTGATCGGTTTGAGTCTTATGTCCCAGAAAATAAAAGAGCAATCCATCTAGTTAACGACATTCCAAATCAATTAGGAAAATATGCAGGTTACGCAGTTACAGCAATGGGTATGGATACTTTAGCTATTTTAAATAATATTAAGGCACTGGAGGAATTGGTATAAATGCCTTACAGTGAAAAATTAAACTTGGTATTCATCCCTATTCCTAAAAGTGGTGGTGAACTGGTTGATATTGCTATGCAGGGATATACCGACGTAACCAAAACTTGGAGAGATTATGACCTATATTCAATTAATATAAAATCCCCCAAGTCATTTTCCATCGTTAGAAATCCTTGGGATAGGGTATTTGCTTGTTATAATGATTGCCACTTGGATGAGAATTCTGATTATGACCTATTAAAAAATTATACTTTTAAAGATTGTGTTAAGATGCTTTATAATAATAGGGAATTGTTAGATTTGCCGGTTCTACACCGTCCCGCATTTAAACATGGGTGGGGACACCAACACTCATATATATTTGATGGGCGTAAATTACAGGTGGACCAAATAATGCGGTTTGAGTTTATGGATGAGGTTGATGAATATTTGAAGGATGTGTATGGAATAGATGTTTCCCATACTGATACTACAACCAATTATAAAGATCACTACGATGATGAAATGATTCGGATAGTGTCTGAGATATATAAAGACGATATTGCGCTTCTAGGTTACGTATATTGACTTACCAGTATACCAACTCTAAGTTATCCTAATGCAAGACTATACACAAGGCGCACTAGACTTTTATAATAGGAACAAGCGCGAAGATTTAGAATCTTTATCGGGTAATACTAGTTCACTCTTACAGACGTATCATTTAAGGGAGAATATGAAAACCATCTTAGCTGATGTTAATAGCGTGGCAGATTGCCCTTGCGGTGACTGGAATTGGATGCGGTCAGTTAAATTAGACGGTATTGATTACACTGGATATGATATTTTACCTGATGTTATAAACTCCAATAAAGAGAGGTTCCCGAAATATAACTTTGAATTGTTTGATGCAGTGACTGAGGTTTTGCCTAAAGTCGATTTAATTATTTGTAAGGATTTTCTAAATCATTTACATGATGCTGTAATTGAACAAGTTATAGAAAATTTTAAAAAATCAAAGAGTACATATTTACTTGCCACATATTACATTAAAAGCATAATTAATAATATGGGAGATAATTGGGGGTGGAAGGAATTGGACCCATCTAAATATGGTTTGAATGAACCCATTAACGTGTTCATGGATACCCCTAAACGATCTCATGGTTTGTATAAAATTAACTAATGGAGGAATTATCTAATTTGTTAAATAATAGCTTTGGGGATGAAGTAACTCCAAAGCGCATTGAATATTGGTTTAATCTATTTAATGAAAAAATCTTTGGGGGTGTTTTAACCCCTCCATCTTTCACTGTTAAGAATACTGCTGGGTATGATGGTTGGTGTATTTGTTGGGAGTGGGACGATGACAGTGAGTATGAGTATGAAATTCAACTTCGAACTAGATTAAAGTTGAAGAATTTACTTGAAGTGGTGGGGCATGAGATGTTACACTTATACCAAGCACAAGTACAGAAAAATATAGACATGCCTGAGCCTACTAAATCGGATTTTCCAGAGTTTACTACGAAATTTGAGCAACTGGGGCTAAACGTAATAATATGAAAGATATAAAATTTGAAAAGATGGTAATACAGGACTTTATGTCCGTGGGGGAACCAGCAATAGAGATTCCATTTAAGACCGGATTGAACTTCCTAACGGGTTACAACGTTGATAATGGAACATATAATGGAGTGGGCAAAACCACAATTATCAATGCTTTCTTCTTTGCCTTATTTGGGACATTGTATGGTGATAATTCGGGTAAACTTAAAAAGGCAGATATCATAAATAATGTAAAGGGTGGAACCCCTCTGGTAACACTATTCTTTGAAGTGGATGGTATTGAATATGAAGTATTACGATCAGTATCACCCTCCAGATGCGTATTAACCATAGATGGCGATGATACTAATCAAGAAGCCGGTTTAGCGCAAACCAATGCTAAAATATGTAAGATAATTTCTGGTGATAGTGAAGTATATTCTAACACGGTTGTATTGGACACTGATACATCATCATTCTTACTTAAAAAACCTGAACAGAAAAGAAAATTTATTGAGTCTGTATTTGGCATGGCTGTGTTTTCTGATATGCTAAAATTAGTAAAGGCGGACTACACCACTAAGAATAAGGAATATGTATTGGAGCAAGCAAAACTCGCTGAGATTAAGCGGTTTAAGGACGAAGCTAAACGCAGTGCCGCTGAATGGGAGACGAAACAGGGGACTAAGGTAACTGAAGTTGAGAGTAGAATAGAACAAATACGTTTAGATAAAGTGGAGTTGGAGGGAAAATCCCCCCAAGATCAGTCTTCTCGAATAGCTGAATTGGATATTTCCTTAGAGACAAACAATTCTCGCATACTGAAGGCAGAGTCTGTAAAATTAGAAACACAGAACGGGATTAATAATATTAAAGCAGAGATGTTAAGAGTTAAAAAGACTTTAATATCACCTGATGCTCTAATGTGTAATGCATGTAAACGACCATTTGATGATCATAGTCCAGAGGATATAGAAGCAGAAAATGATAAAATTAATGAGAGTATTTTAGAGTTGAAAGATACTCTACCATCCGCTGAAGAAAAGCATAATAAAATATTAGTAGGAATCACTAAGCTTAATCAGATGTTGGTTAAGGATAAGGCGGAATTGAGAACCATTAAAACTCTTCAATCCGAGTTTGATAATTTAGAAACACAGATAGCTAATCTTAATAATAAGATCGATTCTTTCCGAGAGAAGATAATAGAGATTGGGGATGAGGAGAATCCATTTGAAGCTAGTATCGATACTAGGGACGATGAGATTTCTACCAAGACTGATTTAGTTTCTGCGTTGGAGGAAGAAGTTGAGATTTTAGATTACGTTAAATATCTGTGTTCACCCGAAGGCGTAAAGGCTCACATATTATCTAAGATAGTGGAGCTATTCAACGCTAAGCTGAATTATTATTTGAGTGTTTTAACCACCCCCTTCACGATTAAATTCGATCAATATTTTGACGAGACTATTACTAATGATAATGGTGCAGAGGTATCATATCACTCATTATCTGGTGGTGAGAGGAAGCGTGTAGATTTATCTATGTTGTTTGCTTTCAAAGACTTACGTAGAATGCAATCTAATATCAACGTTAATGTTACTATGTTTGATGAGATTCTAGACTCGGCAATATGCAATGTCGGAATTAATAAAGCTCTAGATATTTTACAGGAACACTCCGATGAAAATGACGAATCTATTTTTATTATTACTCATAAATTAAGCCAAGTTGATGATCGAGGAGATGTTATTTATCTTGAAAAGGAAGATAGGTTAACTAAGAAAGTTGACGCACTGGACTATCGCGGATAAGTAAAGCCATGGCTAATTTTAGAAAAGCGGGTAGTAATCCCAGCATAGATGATATTAAGGGGGGAGTAGGAAGTCTTGGTAATTTACCAGTAGCCAAAAAGAGTGATAAATTACCATTACCTGGTGAAGGGTTATCTAGATATATTCACTTTAATGCTGACCAAAGTGGTTGTGGGTTTTGGCGAATGATTTGGCCATCAGAGCAATTATTAGTTCATAATCGCGCAGTGGTTTCTACCTGTTACCAAATGGTGTTAAATCCTCATTTCTATATGGGAGTAGACGCCGTTAGATTACAACGACAATGCACGGAGCATCAATATGAATTCGTTAAGGCGTTGAGGCATTTTTCCACAATTAAAAAGGAGAAGACTGGAAAAGGATTTAAATTAATTTGGGAGGTGGATGATGTCGTTGCACCAGTGGCAGACATACCAGAATACAATCGGTGTAGGGATGCTTTTACCAATCCCCAAATTGGAGACACGGTAAAGAGAATTGTGCATCTTTGTGATGAGGTCTCCGTTGTATCTGAGAGAATGAGGAAACACTATTCTGATTTTTTGTCGTATGATAATATTAGTGTGCTTCCAAACTATTTCCCGCGTAATTGGGCGGATAGATTATATGATCCTGAGAAAATAGCCAAAAGGTTTGATCGGCAGAAAAATAAACCAACTATTGGATATGCTGGGTCTGCCACTCACTTTGATATTGCAAATAAAACTAAACAACGAGACGATTTTCATCACGTAATTCATGACATAATTAAATATGTTGATGATTATAATTTTGTTTTCTTTGGTGGATATCCTTCTAACTTAACACCATACGTTAAGGACGGAAGGATTAAACATGTCCCTTGGGGAAACCTTGATAAATATCCAACTATTTTGGAGAGTTTGGGGGTAGATGTTATGATAGCCCCATTAATGCAGAATTCGTTTTCCGATTCTAAATCAAGTATTAAATTTTTGGAAGGCGCTGCCATTGGAGTTCCTGTGGTGTGCCAAGACCTTCCGCCATATGAAATGTCACCTTGGAAGTTTAATACATCCGATGAGATGTTTGATCATATTAAAATGATTACATATGATGAGTCAACTTATGAGTATGCATCTAAATTAGCACGTTCATTCATTGAAGATTTTTGGTTGGATGATCACCTAGACGAATTACAGTTAGTGTACGATACGCCATATGCGGACGAATCCCGTAAGAAAAATAAGGTCTTCTATGCCAATAATAAATCTCAGTTTGACAAAAAGAAAATTCCAGTGTATAGTGTGTAATTGAGATATGTATAGAAACATTCATTACAACAACCGAGAGAGTATAATAACTGAGTGGACGTGGGACGACGTAGGAAACCATGTGGAAAGACGTGAGACCTTCTTACCCTTCTTATATGTAGAAACTTCTGAACCAGACCCTGATGCTATGAGTATTTTTGATACTCCATTGCGTAAATTGGAGTTTGATAAAGAGTGGGAGCGCCGTAAGTTCGCAGAGAAAACAAACAAGCGCGTCTTCTTTAATATTCCCGTTAAGCAGCAATATCTATTGGAGAAGTATGCAAATACATCTATGGATGATATGGTGCAATTTCCACTTAAGACTTACTATATTGACATTGAGGTATATTCACATGATACCTTCCCTGAAGCCGATGAAGCCGATTTCCCTATTAATGTCATCACATTTTTTGACACGGACTCCCAGTTGTTTTACTCTTGGGGATTGGAGAAAGAGTATGACCCATCCCAGCTTGATGAAATCGGGTTAGAGCCAGATCAGGTTAAATACGTATCTTGTAGTAGCGAGGTTGACCTCTTAGAGTGTTTCCTTAACTATTGGAGCAACAACTACCCTGATGTTGTAACGGGATGGAACACTTCTACATTCGATATTCCTTACATCGTAAATAGAATTAGAAAACTTCTAGGCGAATCTGAAGTTAAGAAACTTTCTCCAGTGGGAAACATATATTCTAGACCAAGAAAAAATTACTGGGATCGTTACTATACACATTGGATTTTGGATGGGGTCGCAGATATTGATTACCTTGAACTATACGCTAAATCAGAGATGAATGACAAGGAGTCACATACTCTAGATTACATTGCGAAGTTGGAAGGGGTTGATGGCAAGGTGGCATTCGAATCGGCAAACCTAGCAACGTTGGCAGATGAAGATTGGGACACGTTTGTCACATATAACATCCAAGATGTTAACATTATGGTTAAGCTTGAGGCTAAGAAGCGTTATTTGCGGGTTGCCCGTGGTAAGGCATATAGAGGGTTCTCTCCATTAGAGAAGGCACTAGACTCTGTACCAATTGTTACTGGCATGATTGCTAAGGCTGGATTAGACGATAATCAAATTATTGTATCAGCTAAACCACCTGAAGAAAGCGCAGACTTTGTTGGTGGGTATGTGTTTAAGCCATCTGGTAAGGTACATAGAGGCATCGTATCATTTGATGTGAACTCATTGTACCCAAATACAATGATTACGCTTAACACGTCACCAGAAACTAAGGTGGGTAGAGTCCACAGGATTAGTGATGATCAAGTTAGGCTTGAGTTAGTGTCAGGTAAAAGTAAAATTATATCTACGTCTGAGCTTAAAGCTACAATCAAAAAACATAATTTAATTATAACTAAGTCTAATGTATTATTCCATCAGCGAAAGATGGGAATTTGTGCAAAGTTCTTGGACGATATGTATAAGGATCGTAAAGCCATACAGAAGCAGATGAGGGAAACTGATGATGAGGTTCTTAAGGATAAACTCGATATTGAGCAATATCTTTTAAAGATTCTTCTCAACTCAGTGTATGGAGTATTTGGTAATAAATATTTCCCACTATATGATTTAGACATTGCGGAGTCTGTTACTAAAACTGGTCAAGCCATGATTAGGAAGTCTACAGATATCATGAAGGATGAGGCATTGAAACGCGCTAACGTAACGGATGAAATTACTGTTTATGGAGACACCGATTCAAACTTCTTTGATTTTGATAAAATATTAAAAAATATGGGAGTTGAGTTCTTTCGGGAAATTGATGGTGAAATGAAAGTTACTCCAGAAGCTCTTGTAGTTATTGATGAGTTTGAGGATAACTTAAATGATGAAATTAATGATTGGGCGATATCACAGTTAAATACCAACGATCCAAGATATCATTTCTCCCGAGAGAAGATATGTTTAATTGGCACGTTCTTAACTAAGAAGAATTATATTCTTAGGGTATTGAATAACGAGGGCGAGGATTGCGATAAATTAGCAATGGCTGGTGTAGAACTTAAGAAATCTTCTCACTCAGACCCAGTTAAAGAGTTAATACTTAAGGTGTTGAAGTGTATTTTCTATGAGACTGGTAAAGGCGAGGCTAATAAATTTTACAATGAAGCTCTTGATAATTTTAAGGGTTTGCCAGCACCCGATATTGCTTTACGTAAAAATATTAAAAATCATGAGAAGTGGCTTGCCATGGCCAAAGGTAATGATTGCGGTAAGGGAACACCCCAACACCATAAGGGTGCCATCTATTATAATAGCTTGATTGATGAGCTTGGATTGGGGGGAAAATACCCGAAAATTTCTTCTGGACAAAAGGTAAAAATGGTGTATCTTGAGAAGAATAAGAGAGGAATGCGGTTCATTGCGTTCATTGACGCGCTACCACCAGAGTTTGAATTGTCTCCAGATTACGACATTCAGTTCAAAAAAATGGTAACTCCTTTAATACAAAGGTGTTACATTGGTAGCGATTGGCGATTACCCAACATTGATAAACCTGTAACCTTAGACTTATTTGAATTTTTAGGAATTGAAGAAAATGATGAAACAAGTTAAACAAGTAATAGTAGTTCGCCGAGATTTAAACATGACCACGGGTAAGTCCATCTCACAGGGATGTCATGCGTCCTTGTCGTTTCTAACTAAACCCTTCCATGTTTTTGGCTTTGGGGGGGTGTGGGTATATTATAATTTAATTCGAACCCTCCTCTCAAAACCAGTCCGATCTTGGATTGAGAATGGGTTTACTAAAATTTGCTTGGCGGCAGATACTGAGGATCAGATATATTTGATTGCTGCACATGCCAAACATTTAGGAATTGAGTGTAACGTAATTAAGGATTCGGGTAAAACTGAGTTTAAAGGTAAGCCCACTGTTACATGTCTGGCCTTGGGACCAGATTATTCTGATAGGATTGATGTGATTACAGGAAATTTAAAATTATTATGAGTCAAGTATAATTTTAGTAGACAAAAAACTGGAATGAGTCGTTTCCATGGTGTATATTATATACTATGAAAGATGATTATACACATATTGCAATAATTCTAGATCGTTCTGGTTCTATGAAACAGATTAAAGACGATACCATTGGAGGATTTAACCAGTTTCTTGAAGACCAACAAAAGGAAGAGGGATATGCTACTGTAACATTAGCACAATTCGACAGTAGTTATGAACTGCTAGAAGATTTTACTGATATTGGAGAAGTCCCTCTACTGACAGAAGAGACATTCATACCACGAAGCATGACTGCTCTACAAGACGCCATTGGCCTGACGGTTAATAGTGTTGGACAGAAGTTAGCGGCTCTCGACGAGAAAGACAGACCATCAAAGGTCTTAATTTGCGTTATGACGGACGGTGATGAAAACGCATCTAGAGAGTTTTCCCCTAGCGATATTAAAGAATTAGTTAAACTCCAAACGGAAGAATATAAGTGGGAATTTGTATTTATTGGAGCTAATCAAGACGCAGTTATTACTTCTGGAACGCTTGGGTTCGATGCAGGAAAAACAATGACATATGCTGCGAATTCTAGAGGAACTACAAGCGCATATCAAACTCTTAGTGATAATGTTAAAACCTTACGTAATTCTAAAGGGGCTGACACATCAGAAGCCATGCTATTCTCTGATGATCAGAAGAAAGAACAAAAAGACGCTGGTGCAGTTGCATAACCCATATTAAATTACTAAATTATATTATGTCAGAAGAAATTCAATATAGAGCAATTTTACGAGATGTTGCCCAAGTCGTTATTGGCGAGTTGGTGAGCGAAGATGAAGATAAGGTGGTTCTTAAAAACCCATCCATTCTACATGTTCAAGCGCAGGGACAAAGCATTAGTTTACAATACATCCCATTAGGTTTAGTTAGCATGAATCCCCCAATTACCCTGAAGGTGTTGTGTAAGGAAGGCGCTGATCTAGATTTCGGGATTCCCTTTAGTAAACATGAGGTGCTTGTTGCGGACGTGCCACTTAATGATGAAGTCCTTAATGGGTATAAGGAAGCACAAAACCCAAGTCCAATAGCCACGCCTAGCGGTGCTGGAGCATTGGTTGGGCCTGATGGATCGGTGCTACCGACCACCACACCAAAAGCACAAAATCTATTTTAATAGACTCATAAAATAATAAAAAACTTTGAAGCCGCCCTTGAAATGGGGCGGCTTTTTTGTTATATTATATTATGAGTAAACTATTAGAACGACTAAAGAAAAATTCTACGCTTGAATGCGAGATAATGAGCGATAGCAGATTTTACGGAAACGATGTGTTTTATGATACTGGATACCCCCATTTAAATTTAGCATTGAGCGGAAGGCTTAACGGGGGTCTTAGTACTGGGGTGACCATGATTGCTGCTCCCTCCAAGCACTTCAAATCAAACTATTTATGTATTTGCATGAAGGCATTCCAAAGGGAAAAGCCAGATGGTGTTATTCTGTTCTATGATACTGAGGGCGGCACTAAGCCTAGTTATCTGGAAACATTTGGGGTAGATGCTAGTAGACTACTACACATCCCTGTCATGAACTTAGAGGAGCTAAAATTTGATTTAGCTAAACAGTTGAACGATATGGATGCCGCCGACGATATTTTTGTTGCAGTAGATTCTTTAGGTAACATTGCATCTAAGAAAGAGGTGGTAGATGCTCAAACCGGAAATGAGGCAGCAGATATGACTAGAGCTAAACAAATGAAGTCTTTAGGTAGAATTATAACTCCATATATTAATAAATTCAAAATATCGTTTGTTGGGATTGGTCATACGTATCAGACTCAAGATAGATTTCCCACTACTGTTATGAGTGGTGGAACGGGTGTTATGTATATTAGTGACACTGTTTTATTAGTTGGTAAATCTCAGGAGAAGACCGGAAAGGTGTTGGATGGTTTTGATTTTAAATTAAATATTGATAAATCAAGATTTATCAAAGAAAAACTAACTATCCCGTTTCCTGTAATGTATAGTGGCGGACCTGACAAGTATGGAGCATTGTTTGATCTTTGTATGGCACATACTGATATTATTGAACAAAAGGGTGCTTGGTATGTTTACCCAGAATCTGATAAAAATAAGAGAAAATCGGAAATTGTGCAGGACACAAAATGGATGGATTCTTTGTTGGAAAATGATGAATTTGTGGATGCAGTTGAGGGTTATTATCGTCTCCCAGACCCCATTGACACGTCTCAGCCTTATGTTGCCCATGAGGAAGACCCTGATGAGGTAGATTTTGAGGCTATGGTTGCGGAAAATTCAGGGGAATAAAACATTCAATTTATTCTTGACAATACTAAAGTCATGGGGTAATATAAGTCTCACAGTTCAGAGATTACATTCAGCAACTAAAAATTGTAACGTAAACACAAAAAACACGTAATCTGAGTCTGAACACCATAATAGATTGAATACAGCAAACGTATTTTAAAATAAACAAATAAACAAATCAATCAGAAAATTATGAACACCCATAACGGAGCAAACGCAAATTATAGCACAGGACACCCACTAGTGGAGTTCTTCGGAAAAGCAGGATCACTCTTTGATAAAAAGAAGGCTAACCAATCATATTACGGGAATGAGGCAACAGCCTTAGACTTGTTTTTAAACGCATGGGAAGTAGACAAGGAGAAGGCATTTAAACTCCTTCTTTGGTGTCGTGACGTTCGTGGTGGTGCCGGAAATCGAAGTGGATCACGATCTATTCTAACTTGGCTCGCAGGAGTTGACGCGGATTGGATCAATCTTAATATTTCTAAAATCCCTGAACTTGGTCGTTGGGATGACCTTATCGCATTGGTGGGAACTCCATGTGAGTCGTCTGCCCTTGAATTATGGGCATCTGCCATTAATAATAAAGATGGTCTTGCATGTAAGTGGTCTCCTAGAGAGAATAAGGCAGGACGCACCGTAGCTAAGAAACTTCGTAAGCTTTTGGGGTTTACCCCAAAGGAATATCGTAAGTGGTTGACTGCTAATACCCAAGTTGTTGAGACTGCAATGTGCAACAAAAACTGGAACGAAATCAAGTTTGGGGCAGTTCCATCCGTGGCTATGTCACGGTATGGTAAGTCTTTCCGAAAGCATGATGAAACTCGGTTCACGCAGTATTTGGAAGATGTTAAGAACCCAGAATCTAAAGAGAAAATCAACGCGGGAGCATTGTTTCCTCATGACATTATGAAGGCACTACCATCTACAGGTCGCGGTTGGTCCGACATTAAGTATGGTAAGTCTGACGTAGCTGACGCTCAATTTGAGGCTATGCCAGATTTTTTCGACACTGATATGCGGGTTATGCCTATTATCGATACTTCTGGTTCGATGTGTGTTAACGTTGCGGGGGATACCTCAGCATCCGATGTTGCTATTTCACTAGCAATGTATGCATCAGATCGCCTTGGTGAGGACAACCCATTCTACAGAAAGTTTATTCCATTCTCCACTAAGGCTCAGTTCTTTGATTGGAAGAATGCTGATGGATTTTCTGACGGCGTGGGGCAATTCGCCGAATCTACTGGTTACGGTTGGATTGGATCAACTAACGTTGCTTCTGCTTTTCGCCTATTGCTAGATACTGGAAGCTTCCTAAATGTTACTTCTGAGCAGATGCCTAATACGCTTCTAATTATCTCTGACATGCAGTTTAATTCTGGAACTAGTGGAGATGGAACGGAGGTTAGAAATCTTATTAAAGAGTGGACAGATCGCGGCTTTGACGAGCCAAATGTAGTATATTGGAACACTTCAGGTTATGCTGGTGCGCCTGACTCCGCGTATAGTGATAAGACGGGCATGGTCTCAGGATTCAGCCCATCTATTTTGAACGCAGTATTTAATGGAACTGATTTCACCCCACTGGGGATTATGGAACAGGCTATCGAGAAGTATGAGGTAGTTATTCCTGATTAATTTATCGTTGTATTTTTCATAATAATCAACGCTAAAATCCAGCCATGACTACCGCGCTTAAGAACTCCGATCTCGCCACTGACTCCGACGCGGTAGGCGTTGGCTGCGATGCCTTGTTCGGCTTCTTATCTGGGACTACTAGCGAGCAGCGATGTGGGATAATGCCGCAACCCTCTCCTGTGTGCCTCGCTATCACGCCACCGCAAGAAAGAGTGATCGAGGCTCTAGCAATACTGGAACAACTTAAAGAATGCACGTCTCCGATCTCATCCGTGCAACTAATGAATCAGATTACGGAGTGCCTTCGTCCTGTTGAATCTGAACTAGAGGAAGTGCGGCTCCAATGCTCTAAACTCCGCCAATGGGGTGAAGCGTGGAAAAAACGAACCAAGCTCGAAATAGAATTAAATTCTCTGCCGAACAGATAAAAGAAAAACCCGCCCCTCTTAATTGAGTTGCGGGTTTTTTGCGTATAAGTATTACCATGATAGTTAAATTTAAATTAGCAGGATTTTTCGTGGATAAACCAAAATACGCGACTATAGAAATAGACGCTGAGGCTGATGCTGTTCAGTTGGCGGACGGTAATATATTAAAAGTTAAACAGTTGGATGGACCTGCCCTAGACCAATATGTATTCGAAAAATATGTAGCCAACACTGGAATGGATGGTAGAGTGTTGGAAATGGTGATAAGTAGCTAGTGAGGAATATGAGGAATATGATTTCGAATTTGATAGAGACGATTGGGTTGAATTATCAGGCTACATCAATATAAGCCTACATGATGCCTATTATCATGCGGAATATGATAGAGACGCAGCAGAAGAACGATTTAACAATTCCTAGTTGAACTGATGGGTTGGCTGTGATACATTTATTTAATGTCACAACTTAATCTAGACCTATATGAGAAAGTAATTGTATACAACTGCCTAAAAACAGGTAATGAGGAATACCTATCCTCAGTTGTAGAACATATAGACCCTGAACTATTCAACAATAGAGATGCTGCTTGCGTGGTGGAAGTCATACGAGATTTCTATCTGGAAAACGACACAATCCCAAATAGAACGGAAATCCGCGCTAGGATCAACAACAAGACACTATTAGAGTCGTTTAAACGCCTTTTAACGGACTTTAAAGACTTAGATAAGGATTATACCATATCGGAACTAGTTAAGAACACTGAGAACTTTATCAAGCAACGCTCCCTGCTTAAAAATATTGAGAGGTCGTTGGAAGAACACTCTTCAGAGAAAAGAATTGATGAGGAGCGAGTTCTTAAAGAGTTTGATAAAATTCAAAGCTTATCTCTAATAGATAATTTAGGTTTAGATTTACTTGCAGATTCCCAACAATTTGTGGATAGACTTTTACAGGCGGATGAGTATATATCAACTGGTTATATTTGGTTAGATCGAGAATTGGGAGGTGGATTACATAAAGAAGGTAAAGCGATCTACGGCATTGCGGGTGAAACCAATGTTGGTAAATCAATTGTTTTAGGTAATATTGGTACTAATATTTTATTGCAAGGCTACAACGTAGTAGTTATATCATTGGAGATGTCTGAATTTAGATATGCTAAGCGATTAGCTTCTATGTTATCTGACATTAAGCAGGTGGATTTGGCGAATAAGACTGATGAATATTTGGAGTTTGTTACCACGTTCCAAAGCAAAAATAATGGGCGACTAATAATTAAAGAATTCCCAACGAAACAGGTTAGTGCAAAACACGTTGCAGGTTATATCAAAAGGTTGAAGAGAAAGAAGAACTTTGAACCAGATGTTATTGTTTTAGATTACCATACACTTCTTAAGCCATCAATATCACAAGGTTCTAAACATGCTGATATGCAGTTTACCACACAAGAAAGTAGAGCATTGTCATATCTATTTGATGCTCCTGTGTTGTCTGCTGCTCAGCTTAATAGAGGTGAGGGGGCAGCTAGTGGGCCATCCCTAGATAGAATTGCAGGATCGTGGGATATGTTATCAGACATGGACTATCTTGTAAATATTTGGCAGTCTGATGAGGATCGGGAAGCTGAATTACTTCGCTGGGCAATTAAAAAGGCTAGAGATTCGGAGAGAAATAATGAACATTTTTGGCCTGTAGATTACTCAACGTTAAGACTATTAGATGATGACGCGGGTGGTGAGGTTCAAGCAGTTGCCAACGCTAGTGTAATGACAGATATTGTTGGAGATTTATTTGGAGATTAATAAAATTATGAAATATGTAAAATTAACTGTTAACGCCGATCCAGATGGTTGGTACGTTAAGGGAACTGAGGTTTGGTCATAGGATACCAATGTTAGACTAACTGAACGTGAATTTAAAGAGTGGTTAGATAAAGACGGTAATCTGTTTCAAATTTGCGTACAGGGAATTCGTAAATGTAATCCTCATTTTAAGTATGAAGAGGATTATATGGAGAAACACGGCACACTATATAGGGTAGATGGTGAGTGTTGCTCTGGTTCAGAATTTGATGTGGAATATGTTGATGATGACGGAACGGAAGAAATTTTAAAATTATTAGAAAATTATGTCATATAGAGCTATTAAATGTTATTTTGGATTCCACATATGGAAATGGGACATTATTGTCCATGGTAAGTGTAGTTACGGGCATGATATATGTATCGGCCACTGTAAACATTGCGGAGCGCGTACTAAAAAATTCGAGATTTGAATTATGGAAATTATAAATAAGTGTATGACTCCTAGATTTAACAGAAGATCACGAATATTATTAGAACAGTTGGAAGATAAGGATGAGCTAAATCCAGAATTTGACGGCAAAAAGATTGAAGATTATCTAATTTGGGAGCCAGAGGGTGACTTACGAGTTTATGCTGACTTCGTTAATGAGATTCCATCTAAATCTAATGAGACATATCGTGGTCTTTCCACTAAGGAATTTTCCCAATTACATACTCAGGGACACTTGAAATCAGATAGTCGAGATGTTGGTAAGGGACGAGAGGGAACCTACTCAGCAGGAGACTCCAAATTGGCAGGGCGGTTCGCCTTACGAAATGCGAGAGATTTAGGGGCATCAGTATTTCTTGTGTTGGATAAAGACGCCTTGCCGAATTTAACATGGCGAAATGATTGGGATTTCTCCTCTGAGACCATTCCGAGGGACGCTATAAAACATGCATATCTGTTCCGAAATGGAAAGGTTAAGAAACTAATATAAACTTGAATTATGGAAATTATAATTATAAATAATTTTCATGGCTGATTACGAATTAGAAGACGATATATACACTAGAGAATTAGATGATCTAGTAAACAAATATGGAGCATTTTGCGGAATACTCTTGAACAAGAACATTTCATGTGTTACTTTCTTTTCACAACTACTACATGATGAAAAGCTGAGAAACAGTATGGCAAGCATTGGGCATTGCTCATGGTTTGATCTAGTGAAACATATGACGTATAGATATCCCATATTACATAAATCTAAGAAAATTAACAAAATATTATAATGGAAATAACAGAGTTTGATAAGCGAGTTTACAATCTATACCTTAGTTCGGTTAGATCTTGTCAAAATAAGCCATATACATTACGTAAAAATTTTGATGGGTTTGTGGACGATGATAAATTTGCCTACTTGAAAGCTTTGTCATCAAGGTTCAGTAAAACGCCACATCTAATGTGTAAGGAATATTTCTCCGCGCCATTTACGCTGGGAGATGAAGGACATTTCGATTTAAAATATTATTCTTCCATGCGAGCAGTTGGTGCATTCTCGCGACTATCTAAGAGTTCCGAGAATAGACCACCTGATGAGCAGTTGGATTATTTAAAACAATCCTTCCTCTTTATCTATAAGTTCTGTAAGGACCATGAGTTGAAGTTAAATGATTATGCATACCACAAGTCCGTAGCATTGGAAGATTGTTTGAGACATATTAAAGATCATAAAGTGTCTATATATGTTGCATTCTCCATTCCGTCAGTTTATACTGTGTTAGTGAATTTAGAGGCAGATGTATTCCACCTATATTTCGGTGATATTAGTATAGTCGAATTACAGAGGAAATATGAACGTAGTAAAGTAGCTAAACAATTTTGTCAAAATACAAGTGCGAAAATCGCAACTAGAGTTGACGAATTCCTTGCAAACCTGTGAGGAAAACGATAAGTTATATTGCATAGATTCGAAAGGATTGTTGCATTATAAAAAGTAATAGAGATTGTAAAATCTGAATAAAATAGTAAAAATAGTAAAAATAATAATATGAGTAATACACTAATCGATCTCGATTCGTTGATGAACACCGTCACCGAAAGCGAGATTAAGAAAAAAGAAAGAGAGAGTTCATCATCATCATCGGATGAGAACTTTCTATCACTAAAAAAAGGAAACACTTACTTGGTAAGATTACTTCCTAATCGTGCTAACCCCGCAACCACCTTTGCAGATTACGAGGAATACGGATTCACGTCTGTGACTGGTTCTGGTTACATCTATGCTGGTAGAACACCATCAAGTATGGGCCGCAAGGATATGGTTAAAGACCTTCAGTGGGCAACTTACTCTAAGGGTAAGGAAGCAAACGATGAAGCGTTGATGAAGCGTTCCTATACTCTCTTCCCACAGAAGAAAGAAATGGTAAATGTATACGTCATTGACGATCCAACTAATCCAGATAATAATGGAACCGTTAAGGTTCTTCGTTATTCATCTAAAGTCAATAAAGATGGCGTTCCAACTTCTCCGCTATATGCGAAGATTCAGGATTCTATCTTCGGCGATGAGAAGGGTGACATTGGTAAGAAAGCGTTTGACCTTACGGGTAATGGCGTGAACTTCGCAATTAAGGTTGAGGAGAATCAGGGAGGGTGGAATGACTATTCTAAGTCTAACTTCAAATTCCCAAATGATATTGGTCTTAGCGAAGCAGAGATTTCTGAAATCTACGAGTCCACCTTGGACTTGGAAACGTTCATCCCCGAGGCGCTTTCTGATGAAAAGCTTAAAGCCCTATTGGATCAACATTGGTATGGAAATGCCTCTGCGTCCGTGAACGAAGAAGTAGAATTGTCTGATGACACTGATGATATCCCTATGGATTTCGCCGACCCTGACGCTAAAGTTGAAGAGTTGAGCGATGATATGGATGATTTTCTCGGAGAACTTGACGATCTAGATTCTAAGTAATAAGTAAGTGTATGAGTAATTCCCCTGACAGAGATGTAGCACATTTAGCGGCAAGCGTATTAGCTGGTATGAATCAACATATCAACTCGAATACGACTACTTCCCATAGGGATGCCGAGATTTTAAATCCAGTGAGACTTGATATTAATCAATTTCTACCTGAGAAGCATCGAAAGCAGGGGGGTTACTCGAATCACCAGCAACAGCAACAGCAACATTACCCGCAGCAACAGCAACAGCAACAGCAACAGCAGCAACAAATCCCAAATCAGGGACAGCAACAGAATTTTGCTCCAATACCATTACCAAACGACCCATCTGGTTATATACCGATGGATGAAACTGCAAAAAAATACGCAGAGAAGGCAGCAGGATTTAAGTTAGGAGAGGCGAACACAGAATTTGAAAAGCCTGACGTTAGTGGTCCTACTACTACATCATTTCAAAATACCGACTTTTCGACACCTACATCCAAGTCGGCTAAGGCATCAGGTATTGAACTCCCAAAATCCATGCAAGAATTATTAGAAGATAATAATAGAGAAATCGTATCCTTGAAAAAGAAGGTAGGAACTCTCAGCACTAGATTATATAAAGTATTAAAGTTAATAGAAGAAAAAGAAACTGGAAATCAACAAATAGATAGTGTATCATTAGATAATGAGTAACTTCGTAGTATCAAAAGATAAGTTCGTTAATAATTTTGTAACCCCTTTAAGCCGATTCGATTTGACGGATAAACCTGCTCAGGTATTTATCAATGATAATAATTTGACAGGTGTTACGCATTCTGACGATAGGTCCGTAATTTTAGAAGCAACTTTGAAGGACATTAAAGGCGACGACACCGACCCATTTGTTTTGAAAGATTTGAATAGACTTCTATCTGCTCTTGGGTTCGTTCAAGAAACTATGATGACATTTGACGTAGAACCAAATCATTTATTATATAAAGACGATGCGATTCGCTTTAAGTCATTCTTCTTAGATAACAGATTCTTCGATGATAAGATCCCACTAAAGTTGGAAAAAATTAAAGAGCAAACATATGACCATAGCTTTACCCTGTCTCAAGATTCTTTAGCTAAGATACGAAAGTCCGCTCAATTTGTGGGGGCAGACACTAGTAAAGTTTATTTGTCGGGCAATTCAAAGGATGGTGTAGTTGCCAGCCGACACGACGCATCCAAGACCAGCATTGACACCATATCATTTAATATTGTTCCTGAGTATACTGGAACAGATTTTACCCCAATACCTTTACATATTGACCTGTTCTCCTTGATTTCAGAGAAGGATTGTGATATACTAGTAGAGATAAACGATAAGTTTGGTCTGTTTCTTCTAACAGTTGAAACCGACGAATATAAGCTTCAATACATAACAACAGCACTGAGAAAATAATATGAGATACGATGAATTTAGTAGCCAATTGAGGACAGAGTGTGGATTAACATCAGCAAAGTTAGACATTCATTATAATGAGTCTGACCACAGATGTTGGACTGCTCTAATAGGAAGGGACACTGCGAATGTGTTTGTGACCTTCAACGTAAATAGAGGAGATAGAGGTATTAAAAATTACGATATTTTGGGCGATGGAAGACAACTGGTGGAAGTTCACCCGTCTGACATTTTCGAGATTTTATCTGACATTTTACCACCAGAGGAGGCATCAGAATAATATGGCAAACAATAAAATTACAACAAAATCATACTTCATCAAGAGACTACGAGACGGTGGTTACATTGTTGATAAACTTCCAATCTCCTTCACTAAGGAGGATACCCGTAGATGGGTAGCACTAGTTGATAACGGGTGTGCATCAGTGTTAGTAACTTGCTACAATGATTCTAGCTTTTCTTTTTATGACGGCGAGCGATTCATTCCATGTAACCTGAAATTGGCTACAGATTCGATTGAAATAGTTGCAACCCATTTAAATAGTCGAGGTATCATTAATAAGCACCCTCGCTACGGGAAAACTGATAAATAGTCGCATGGACCCAGACGAAGAAGAGAAAGTAGATGGGATTCCTTCACTATCCAGTGAGGAGTTAGAAGAATTAACTGAAGAACTTAAGCATACTGAAGAGTCTGCTATATTAGAGCCTTCCAAGAAGAAAAACTTTGATATGTTGAGCAATATACTATCCGAATATTTAGATTCATTTATAATTTTAGGATATACTGCTGAAGGTGATGAGGTAGTGTTCAATAAAATGATTACACCTAGAGATTCCCGATCTTTACAATCATTGTTGGATGAAATTTCACATTCTCCATTTCTCGATGATCCTGACGAGTAAGAGTAAAAATACCTCGCAATAGCGAGGTGTTTTCATTTACACTGGTAAGTAATTATATGGAACTTATCAAGTATGGATCACGCGGGAAGAATGTAATCACCATTCAATATTTTTTAAATGGTGAGGGATATCCTGTTGGCTCTGCTGACGGGATATTTGGCAATAACTCAGTATCAGCAACCAAACAGTATCAGCGCGATAAAGGACTCCTACCTGATGGGATTATAGGTAATGGGACATTATCAGTGATGCTTAAAGACGGATTGGCGTTGATGCCAGAAGTTTCAGAGTTCCCCCCTAAGCCGACATTTAGCCCATTGGTCGGAAACGCCCAAAGAGAGGCTATATTTGGCAAATTTAAATATTCTAACGCCCCCACAAGCAATAACCCTGAAGGTATTAAAATTCACGGTAACTGGGAATCCCAAAATATTGTAAGTGTTGATCTGCCTCAGTTGTCTAAGGCTACTAGTGGTCAGTTTACTCGTATGCGCTTCCATAAGAAGGCAGCAGACCAGTTGCGGGAGTTGTGGCAAGCATGGGAGGATGAGGGGCTGTTAGAGCGCGTTATAAGCTATGAGGGTGCATTTTACCCTCGTTACGTGAGAGGCTCTAGGCGCACACTATCCAACCACTCTTGGGGAACTGCATTCGATATCTGTTACTGGTACAACAAATTAGGGCGAGTTCCAGCAGCAAAGGGAACAAAGGGAAGTGTTAGGGAACTAATACCCTTAGCTAATAAATTCGGCTTTTATTGGGGAGGACATTTCAGTAGAAAAGATGGAATGCACATGGAAATAGCGAAGATTCTTTAATTTGATTTGAATTATTGATATAAATTACTAAATGGAGATACATTGACAATCATACTGTTCATGAGAGAGTTGCATTGTAACCCACGATTCCATAATTATAAATATGAAATTAACATTAGAAGACTTTAATATTTTAGTAAACCAAGGAAGTGCCGAACTAGCAACAGATTTAGCTAATATGGGTAAACCGTCTTGTGAAGCGGATTCGGGGATGATTAGAAGCACTTTATTAGCAAACTCTGCGAGATATTGTGAGGCGAATGACCACCTAACACTAGAACAGAATTTAGATGTTATGACGCAAACTGTCAAGTGCCTATACAGTGAAGAGTTTGAGGAAATCTTAAACGATGACACAATATCTATACAACCAATGACTGGTCCAGTTGGTCTAGCTATTGGCGTCTACATTACTGCGTATGAAACAGCTATCCAGAAAACTGCTGTAGAATCAGGAACTCGCCGATTTGAAAACGATTTCGATTTTGGGGAGATTGTTGATGAATTGCGATTACGCCAAAAACAAAAAGAAGAAAACGGCGAAAACTCCCATATTATTTACTGCCCATACATCATGGTTATGTATGTGGAGACAAGGGGTGATTCTTATTTTTCTAGATATGGGGTGATTGATCACCTTATGGGTGAGAATATAATTATTGAAGGATAATAGCATAAATATACCAGATGAGATCATTTAAACAATTTATAATAACCGAATCTGTAGATGGGTTCTTCGACGATTTAGAAAATTGGGGAGTTTTACACTTTGATGGCAGACTGTATTATAAGGCATATGCCAATTCCACGGTTACTGTCGAATTAGGTGGCTGGTCTGGAGGTCTGCGATTATCATACATTAAAGCAACCCCACATGGATCGGGTGCTGGGTCTATGTTCATGTCCGAGTTAGTTAAAAAGGCGGATGAACATAATATCAAGATTACTGGATCGGTTCAGTCGGAGGAGGGTGGACCATCCGACCAAAAATTACGCGAATTTTATCGAAAATTCGATTTTGAAATAGATGGTGAAGATATAGAAAGAACTCCAAACGCTACCTCACCAGTTATTGTTTTACGTGGTTCAGGTTCACCCAAAAAGGCTAGAAGCCATATAGCAGAGTTATCTGAAAAATACGATTGGGTTGTTCATGGAGAACACGAATCTGGGTGGGAAAATTGGGAAGATGCTTTAGATTCGATTTGGGACAATGCCGAATTAGATGATGATGTTGAGGATTTCAAAAATATGGTATATGGTGAATCTGGTGATGATTCCGATTTAGCCGAATTTATCAACGACGAATTAGAGAAGTTAAACTCACCATATAGTGTATCATTTACTGGCGAAAGTGAAGATGATTATTAATAGCCTTAAAGGTGAGAATATAATTATTGAAGGATAATAATATTAGCTTCTTAATTCATCTAAGAACTTTTTAACTTCGGGTATTCTATCAGTTATTCTTTGTTTCTCAGTGTTTTTAGTCATTCCGCCATGTTCCAATAGCGCGAATGATTCGTCACCACCCCAAGCTAAGTCATCAATTTTATCAACCTCTAAGTCTAAATAGTCCGCTTGCTCCCGTGTATTCACCACTATAGCAGTTTTAAGTTTGTGTTTAAGTATTAGTTTTTTCCCATATTCATTAGTATCATAACTAGCAGTTATAACGAAGTTTGATGGAAGTTTATCTAAGCGTTTAACCCATAATGGAATTGATGTGGTATATGTGTAAAACAGTTTATTTGGCATTCTATTAGCTACTTCAATCCAAGCATCAAAATATGTCCCTGAGAAGAAATCCCCACCATTATGAAGGCGGAATATTGAACTCCGTGCGGCTCGCCTCTCTGCCAATATGGACCGTTGTAGAAGATCAGCCATCTTTTTAGTAGTTTTCTCAGCTTCTACTAACTCCATATTATTTTTAGTTTTCTCGGCAACTCCTTCGGGGAATCTTGTTTCTATTTGGTTCTTAAAACAACTCTTTTTACAATCCCCTGAAAATGGGCAAGAGTCTATTGTTGCTAGAGACATTCCCCAATTTCCATGTTTGCTGGTTTTAGTCGGTTGGTCTAATTTTATTACTGTTTCACAGTCTTGTAGGTCGTCTGCGTTCTCCCCACCATTCATCATAGCCTTAATATCGGCTGGAGATATTGCTTCTAATATCGTGTAAAGCTTACTGAACTTCATAATATTATTTATTGTTTAACCGTTAATATAGTATAAATACCAATATCGCAAGTTTTAAATTATTTTTAGAAGGAAAGAAAAAGGGAACTGGGTTTGGTTGCCTGATGTTATACTTCCCGTCAGAATTAAAGAAGGAGTTCATGAAACTCACTACGAAGATTGACGAGAATGATCTATACAAACCAGAAGATGGATTTGGGGTAGAGACTGACCCACACGTAACGGTTAAATACGGACTACATGAGAACGACCACGATAAGGTGTTTACGACTTTGGGTAAAATATCCCCAGTCACAGTTAAATTTAAAACTAAAGTTAGTCTGTTTGAGAATGAGAAATATGATGTTATTAAGATCAATCTATCAGGTCCAGATATCCGAGCATTAAACAAACGAGTTAGTGACATTTTTGAATGCACTGATGGCTACCCAGTGTATACTCCCCACTCAACCATTGCATACGTTAAACCAGGAACAGGTCATAAATATTTAAATTTAGATTCTGATTTTATGGGTAGTGAGTTTGACCTTACTAGGCTAATATATTCCGATTCTAAGTCAGACAAGAAGTATAAATATTTAAAATAAATTATGAATACTTTTAACGACTATATACATATATTGGAAAATGAAATTAAAAATAATCTTCCCATTGATGAGATTATGAAATTTGCGGATTCACGGGGTGAAGTGTTTGCGGATACTGACACACATTTAGTTGTTCGCCCATCAAACCACAAATCATCTTGCAATTACGGGCAATATACTAGGTCCAATTTCTGCTTAGCGGAAGAGGATAATCCATCAGAGTGGGATCAAATAGATATGATTACCCAGCAAATGGGTTCACCCGCCCACTTTTACTACGCATTTTCTAAGAAACTATCCCAGAAAAACAAGAATTCTATTTTTGGAATTATGGTATATCCCCGAGCGTGGAGCGATATGGCAGTTAATATGAGCGATGAAGAGTTAGTAGCGACTGGTAGACAACGATTCACAGATCAAGTGGGGGGAGAATTGGCATATTCGGATGAATTTCTTTTAGATTGGGTTAAACAGGTTAAACACCATAACAATTTATTTGAATCATACAACAGCAATAATAAAATTATTCTACCCAATGATTTGGAATCTCAGCTAGGGGTAAATCTTTTTAATATAATAATTAACGCTTAAGTGGATAAATATTTTAAATGATTTCTTTTAAGCGTTTCTTGTTTGAAGAGGGGATGACCCCATCTGATATATTGTTCAATCCTGAGAACAATGATACTACTTGGCGGGAGTTAGTTGAAAAATTTAAGGAGAGTGGTGGAACTATGGCAGACGGTGGTAGAGCGCCAGTAATGATGCATCCCGATTGGGATCATGTGGTGAAGTTGTTTAACGACGATATGTCATATTTAAAATTTGTGAGGTGGGTAATGAAAAAGTCCAATCCAAATTCAGCTTTCCCGATTTTTAAGGATAAGCCCAGAAGCATAGTCCCCAACTACAAACGAGGGTATGAAGATGAGAAAATGTATGCTGCTAGAATTGAGGAACTATCCCCAATATCTAAAGAAGATTATTTAGACTTACTGGAGTTTTGTGACACGGTAGACGCAGACGGTAATAATAGGTGGTATGAAATGAAAGATAAGCGAACGTTAGAATATGAGGAAGAACATGGCCCCAACCCCAGAACTGTATCACAAGACAAAATGATAGAGAGAGTTAAAAAACGTCATCCAAACTGGAAAGATATAAAACCTGCAAAAACCGAGTTGGTTATGGCAGGATTGTGGAATGACGAAAAACAAACTAACGTTATGCTGAGAGACAATGGTGAAGTTGTATACATTGATCCAGTTTGGGATGGAGTGTCATTTGCAGAAATGCAGAGGGATGCTATGCGAGATCGTGACGGAGAATACCACGATTATGATCCTGGTTATGATGACCCTGATTACAGTCCCCCTGAACCACCATCTTTACAAGGCGGCGAGAAAATAAAACGCAAAAGAATTAAAAAGAAGATGCCTACCCCTAAACCAGAAGCAAGTCCAACATGGGACGACACTGAATCGGAAATACCATTCTAAGGATAAATATCCATATGGATACCAGCACTGAAATGGCACAATTCATCATGGAGATGGAAGGAAGACGAGACGAAAACGGATGTTTAGAAGTTTATTATTTACCTGAAGGTGATGGCGGCGGTGACTATGAAGTTGCTGGAATTAATAATAAATATCACCCCAAGCAAGCACTACATCTTAAAACTTTAGTTGAAAATGGTAATTGTGTCGCGTCGGAATTATACGCTATTAATTATATTAAGGATTACACCTCTGTTGATCCTGAATGGCATTACGATGACCGAGTTAATGCCTACCTAATGGACTGTAGATTCAATCGCGGACCTACTGGAGCAGCATACATCTTCCAACACTCGTTAGAGGTCGCAGGGACGTATACGGGCGGATTAGATGGCGTGGTGGGGTCAGGAACTCGCGCAGCAGCAGCAAAGCACACAGCAGAAGACCTATTACTAAGATTACACTTGTCTCGACAATGGTATGAGCGGGAAAGAGTTGGTAGAGATGAATCTAGCGACTTTTGGAGTGGCCTTACAAATAGGTGGGTAAATGCCATGCAAATTTGTCTATCTGTAGGTGACCCATACGAAGATTTAGTATAAGTAGACTTATGAGTTTTGATACCCGCTTGCAAAAGATATTAGATGCTAATTCTATAGTATTAGAATCTAATAAAGACAAATACGCCGCCATGTTCACTTGGTTGGATAAATTCGATGATGAACTTAATTCTGATGTGTATAAAGATCGGGCATCTAAAGAAATTTCTAGGGCTAGGCAAGACTTAAAAAAAGAAAGAGTAATTACTTGGTGGTTGAAGCATGTTAGGATTGCTTTGGTTAAGGCGATATTTGGTTGGATTGACATGGAGGATAACCCCGACACCCCAGAATTATTAGCCAAAAAGAAGACACTCAACAAGATGATGTCTAAGTATGGTAGTGAATTTGGGAGTACTGATGATGTATATTATGATGGGTTAGATAACATGTACACTAAATTACAACATAGTATTTCAATGGCTAACGTTGTTACTGGTATTGATAATTATGACTATAGTGGACAGGAGTTGACACCGACGTTGCGGGAGTTTTCCGAATTGGAGGATGAATGGGCTGAGTCCATTGGTGAGGGTATGGTGGACACTGCGGAGGATGATGAGGTTCTTATTGACCTTGGAGATGGGTGGAAATGGATAGATTTAAAAAAATATAAATGTACGAGGGAGGGTGGCTCTATGGGCCATTGTGGTAATACCGCTGACGGTAAACCAGGACAAACCATATTATCGTTAAGGAAGGAGAAAGATGTGGGATCGGAGAGTCGCCCTAGAATTATGCAAAGACCATCAGTAACCTTTATATATAATATTGCCGATAAAACTTTAGGGGAGATGAAAGGTAGGGCTAATAAAAAACCCAATAAAATCTATCACGATAGCATTATTAAATTATTAACACATAAAGAAGATGGTGAGTTCTTCATTAAAGAGGTGGTTGGTGGTGGGTATGCTCCCAGTGGTAATTTCGCCCTGACCGATTTGTCCGACGAAGATAAGGACGCACTACTTAAAATCAGACCAGAGTGGAGATCAATATCAGACATATATAGAACTGACGGATTTACTGAGGACGTTAAAGAAAAATTAATGAAGGCACACGGTAATGGATTGAAATTTGTGGATAAGGATGGGGAGGATTTCATCCATTATCAAATTGCAGACACTATGGAAGAGTTGATTGAGTTAGATAGCGGCAATCTTACTAATTTAAATAATTACCTTGGCTATATTCAGGGCGACAAAATTTTACTAACTAGGGATTTTGATGTGGAGCAAGATGTAAATGGTTATTATGCAGACGACATATTACAACCAGAACTATCTAAAATTAAAAAATATATAAAAAAATCATATGATTATTATGATGGGACCGTGGAAGATTTTATTAAAAATGAGGAAGATGGCGTCGAATTTAAAAATGCATTAAGACGGTCTATGGCAGAGGGATATTCTCAGGGAGCAGAAAGAGAGATGACTGCTGCATATAAATATGCAGTAGAAAATCTGCATGTCAATTTTGAAGTGGAGAATGGAGGCGGTTACCTGGAAAATGATAGCATTATTACTGATATGTATAAAACGGTGGCGGGGTATGGTTATTGGGGGGGTGCTGCGTATTCTGTGGAGATGTCCCTTAAAGAATTATTAAGATTGATGGAGGCAGCAGGAAGTGAATACGAGATGTATGTATTTGATAATGTATCAGAAGCAGAAGAGGACATGGAAGTTCCCTATAATGGTTGGAGTGGGTTCAATGAATACTCCGCAAAAGAACTATTCGCTGATCTAGTTCACGACATTATTAACTAAATAACATTATGGATTTTGATACACTGAGCCGTTTATTGGTAGAAATGCCCATCGCCAATTTTCAAAAAATAGGAGACGACTCTTCATGGGAAAAACGGGGCGCATATGATAAGAAATCGGCGGCAATGTTGCAAGATGAAAAATATGAATCAAGGGTTACGAACGCTTTCAAGGGTGTTGATTCTGATTTAAACTTCTATTTTTTAAATAATAAAGAAGTTGGTGATATTGACGGAGAGGAGTTTAATGGTGAAAACGGAAACGTCGGACCAACGCATTCGTTTTGGGATGCAACGGGATTAGACTATGAAGACTATGAAGATAGTATGTCGATTTCGATTATATTTGTTGGAAATTTCGGAGACAAATTAGTTCCTCTAACACCATGGATTCTTGCCCATAGAATTTCTCACGTATTTGCATCTAGTAGGAAGATATATGGAATACAGCATAACTATAATGCTATGATAGACTCAGTTGTAGAACTCCTAAATTTAGTGTCTGAGGGATATGGAATGCCAGTTGATCAATTTAATACTAGAAATTGGATAGGTGCTAACGATGCAGAGGCCACAGCACTATTAAATAAAATTGGAACCTTCAAATCTGCCCGAGATGGCAATATTACGCGCCCATATGAATTCATCCATGAGATTTTTGCTCAGCAGGTAATTAACGGAGAAGTAAAATTTAACACTGAACTCACTCCACTAATTATAGATGATCCTGACGAGCCATGGGAAGAACCATGGGAACGAAAATTCACCATGCCCGAAGGCTACGATGATTTTGGATCATATGAGAGAACCTTTGAATACTACCTAGATGAACTCTGGGGGCAAGCTGAGGGCAGCGTATTTATTATGTAATTAGCAATTATTATTTTCAGTTTGATTATTATCCCGTTCCTCTTTTTTTAGAGCTTCTATTTGTTCAGAAAGTTCCAACGCGTCTTTATCGGGTAGACCTACAAAAATATTAGATTTTCCCGCATACCCATCCCCAATTCCATCCCCAATAACACCTGGTCCAAATCTAGACCCAATAGTGTCTGCACCATCGTTAGGTGCGTTCATATCTACGGGTGGAGATTTCCTATTCGACTCATTTCCCAGTTGTTCCTTAAAGCATTTATATTTATTTTGTAGAAACGCCTCAATAAGTCCTTGGATTTTACGTAGTAGGTCGGGGTTATAGTTCTCCGTGTTACACCCCTCACCCCTATGCTTGGTATTGTTCTTGTTTTTGACGGCATTCCAATCACCGTTTTCTATTTTTAATTTTCCCATATTAACATTCCTCAAATTTTTCAATAACTGTATTATTAGTTTTGGAGTTCTTCACTGGCATTGGTAAGTTCTTAATAGCGAAGTTGTTTCTTGCTCCCACTGATCTAACCACTGAATGTGGATCAACGGGAGTTGATGTTTCTACTCTATCCCCAACAGTTATTTCCAATTCAGTGTTATCTCTAATTAATTTAAGAGGTATATTTTTAAACCAGTGATGGTGAGGGTGGACTTGTACTGAATTTGGGGCGCAAATAGAAAACACATCCAATGCGTGGGAATCTCCATTTGAGTCAGTGCCAATCGCTACACCAATTTTACAATTTGGTAATATGTCAGCATATGTTGGACCCTTTTCAACATCTTCAATGCATTTTATTTCATCTCCTGTGGGGTCTCCGCAGGGTGTTTGTATATTAACTTCAAAGTCGGTTTCAGTTATTTGGTATTCACAAGGAGCGGTTATATGTTGCACTGATAACTCACCCTCTACGTGCGCACCACCAGCAATAATGACGTTCATACCAACATTCAAATTACCATCCACCAATACTTGTTGTTCGGGTTCAGTTGTAGTCTTTCCGTTCGCTTGGAATTCTTTATCATCCCCGTTACCATCCTCAATAGTTCTCTCCACTTTTTTAGGTCGTAATGTTATAACTTCTCCTGTTATGTCCACCCTTTCCCCGCCAATTATAACTTCAGATGTTCCATGAATCGTGGTTCTCTCAGATAAAATATTAGCTTGAATACCAAATAAATTAACATCACCGTTAGTCTTCATGGAAATCCCGTTTGCGCCAACAGTTAGCGTGTATTTATCCGCAACGGTTTTATGGTATGATCCACCTGGAACGGGATCGACGTGAACCTTCTCTATCAATGGGGTTTCTCTAAATTGTGGGTATATTCCAGCACCAAATGGGTCTATTTTTAATCCACTTGGAACTAATTTTCCTTTGGGGTCTTTTCGATAGGACTCCATGGAGTTAAATACATTTCCCACATGCTCTACTACATTTTTATTACTGGTTCTGACTTCGGTTCCCCCCGCTGGGTGTTGATTGGTTCCAAAGTGTTTTTCTGACTCTGCTAGAGGGTCAGTAAGTTCCGCAATTTTTGCTTCAATTTCCTTTTTAATTTCATCCTTATTCCACTCACCATCTTGTGACGATGGGGATAGTCCATCACCCCAACATGTCATACATTCCCAACCTCCTTTGATTGCTTTTCCTTTTTCGCTCCCACGGGACTCATATTCATACTCACTATCTTTAAGTTCTGCTATAGTATGTCCGCATTTAGCCTTAATCGAAGGTGTCCAGTAGTCCTTCACGATTTTACCATAAATGTGTTTAGTTTTTATTTGTTCAGTGGGGCAATCTGCTGGTGTTCCATCCTTCTCTTGCCCTTCCGCCTGATCAATATCATTATGTTGTTTACATCTCTTCACCTCGAAACGTCGTTTCATATTATGCAATTCTTGCATATCTTTCAACCACTTCTCGCCGTGCTTCTGACATTTATCAACATCACCAGTGGTGGACATTTTATCCCCCAAGTGGGTTTCATCTATGGTTCCATCTACATGGGTTACCTTGTCTTTGTTCACGGTCTCAAATGACGATCCATATACATGGGTTTGGTATGATGTGGGAACGAATAAATCCGTTGCAAATTTTTCAAAACGTAGGAATGCACCACCAGTATAATAAAAAGTGACCTGTTCTTCGTTTTTAGTATTAATAAACTCTATGCCACCAGAAGGTTGTCTTATATCAGATTTACCTCTATAATTTTCCCCCGATGGTCCTTTAGGTAGGTCGTTCTGCCACGCCCCTGGGTCAGTTGTTGTATGTTGTCTTGGCATCAGTTATATTTATTTATGCATTAGCTTGTCCACTATTCAAGAGGTGTGACTCTCTGCTGATAGCAACTGCCCCAGTTATTATCGGGCTAAGGGGGTGTCCACCCTCAAATCTTACCCAAACGTGTCCACCCACGTCAGGAATTGATATAAATCCATTTGGTAGGTTTCCCTTAATTGCTCGCATCACTGGGTTAGTGTTAGCAATCATAGTATTCCCTCCTTTAATTTTATTTGGATCGCTGTTAGGTTCTCCTGAGCCATTCCCCAATCTAGTCCCACTTTCTGGTCCAGTAGATAGTGCTTCTATTCCGTTTTCTGTTTTAGAGTGTGAGTTTCCTTCAGATGATCCGATATCTCCTTGTACATTTGGGAATTCGGGTGGTAGTATTGGTTCTTTTTTAGAAGCACTAACCCCAGTCGCAGATTCCGCATTGGTGGGTCCACTAGCAAATGCACTGGTTAGAGGGTCGTTACTAGGGAACAACGCCGAGCTTGGTCCACTATTATCGCCAACATCTCTGGTAGGTCCGCTAGTTCCATCTGGGAGTGTAAACGTTTCGGTTTGTCCACTATTTGTAGCTCTAATTGTTTTGGTTCCATTCCTAGTGGACGCTACTGTTATTTCTTGAAAATCTTCTGTTATTGTTCTTGGGTCAACACTAGTTGGAGTTAGTTTTGAATTTTTAATTGTATTAGTATAAAAGGTCTCTTTAGTTGCACTAGGTAATTTTGACCAAGTTGGTCCCTTGTATGGGTAAACTATAACAGTTTGGCTACCACCAGCATGAGTTTTGTTCCACTCTTTTACTGGTAGATGCACGTCAACTACAGGAGAGTTAGAACCATTGGCTCTAGCTGCTGTCTTAGCCACCACAGCACTCCCAGTATCTGCCGCGACATAGCGTCTAGTAAATCCATCAGAGTCCGCCACGTCCACATACGAACCATATGGTATCTTGTTGGGATCAACTGCCACATTCCCAATGACATCAATCCCTCCATTTCGAAATGAACCACTCTCAGTTCCACCTTCCTTGTTGGCGAAATAATCAGGTGAGTTGTGTACAGTTTTTCCTACTGCGGAAAACGGATCACCAACTGCCTCATCCGCGTGATAAAATGTAGTGTATACTTCTGTCTTCTCGGGTGGACCGTGTTGGTCACTGGGAGCATCCTCCTGTATTTGTGGCTGGGTCTTACTACCAGTATCAGGACTCTCCGAAGACTCCTTTTGTGGCGCTGTAGACTCTTCCCCCACTGGTTCTGTGTCTTCTGGCGCTGGCGGGTTGGGTGTCTCAATGGTTCCGCTTTGCTCAATGGTTCCGTGGTCAGCTTCAGCCCAATAATATCCGGTTCCCACTGGACCAAATAAGGGTTGCTCAACTTCCCCCCAAGGTAGACTCTCTTTAAGTCTTTTTAATATATTTGCATCTAAGTTCGAATCTAAATTACTACCTAAGAATTTGAAGAATTTATCATCTTTCAGATTATCATTCCAATCATCATATAGAGTCATGCTTATATGCGGAACATATACTTTCACTCTCCCCATATTTTCAGGATCATTATTTTGAATAATAATACCTTTATATGTTCCAGAATATCTTTGGCCTGTTTTCATTATGATCCCTCCCCATCAGTAGTTTTTCCTTCCTCTGTAGCTTTCAGATCTTCTATTTTAGATTCTCTCCCTAAGCTACGGTTGAGCCTATCAACAGTTTGTGACTCTCCCTCAACCATAATGTCGTATGATTTTTCCTCATGTTTTATTCGATATTCCACGGGAAATATTTGGTTTAATAATCTTAATTTATCCCCAAATATATTCATTAAATTTTCTAAAACTTTTGGGATTGCGTTCTCAGCGCGTTTTTGGTGAAATACATCCATGCAGCAATTATGACCATGTGCCATTGCTTCCCCTTGAGCGTAGTTGGGATTTAAAAACCCAAAGTTTTCCTCATATGGCATATTTCTCATAGACATAGTATCTAAGAAATTTTGGGAGTCTTCCATGTTTCCTGCCGTAGCTTTAAACATCTTGGATGATAGTAATCTAACCATCCTAGAAGCAGTTTTTAAATTATTAATGGGTAGTTGCCCACACTCAATGCTGAATAATTGGCTAATCATATTAACATCGGAAATTATAGTAAAATGGCTTCCAATCTGCTCTGACACTTGCTGGAAGTATGGGAATTGATTAATATTATTTTGAATGAATGCGTTTACGTCTGGGTGTAAGGACTGACACTCCGTTACGAAATGTCTCAAAAATGGAGTGGACATATTTGCACCAGTTACATCATTGATAAGACCTGCAATGTTTCTAACCTTTGCTATTTCTTGGGTTACTATGTGTACGCCTTCATCCGCAGTCCGCGCTAACTTCTGTAGGGAGTTCTCTGCTCCTTTAACTGCGTTCAATACCTTTGATAATATTGGTGACGATCCTGAATATGGACCATGAAATTGGGAAATAGTTTGGCATGTTCTATCAATTGGTCTCTTTTGCCATTGCATAGCCCAGTGTAGTTCATCCAGCACTGTCCCCTCTTCGCGGGTAGAATCTGGTCCTGCTCGTAACCCGTGATAGAAATTATTATATACTATTTCAGACATGTTATTATTTATAGGAATTTACCTATGTAGCAACTGTTTACGCCAAAAGTTCTTCATCATTTTCTGGCAATGGCCCCTTTCTATGTCTGTGTAGCTTTGTCCCTAATATTGTATTATCATATTCCTTACTTTGGAAGTAGAATTTGTGGGTTACGCTCATCATCAAATATTGCCCCTCTAATCTATCATCAAAGTCTGTATCATTACTATTTTCTTTTCTGATAGACATAAATCTCCCAGCCTGTCTTGAGGTTGACCCTTTTGCATCAAATGTTATAGCGGCACCATTCAACAGGCATGATTTAATAATTCTATTACGACCAAAGGCGTAACACGATTCCCTGCCCCCAGAACTAAACACGTTTTGTAAATTAGTTCCGTTAGTTTTCCATGTGTTTAGTTGTAATCTAGTGTGGGAGTCCGGCCCAATCTTTCTAACATATTGTTTATCCTGAAATTCTTTAGCTTTTTGTGGAGTATTATTAATTACGTGGACATTAAACTGACCATATTGGTTATTGTATGTATGTACGGGAAATACCGCTATTAAATCTGCGCTATCTACCCCAGACATCTCATTAAATTGATATTGAGCTATTTCGTTTGTTGTGAGTGATCTAATATTAGTTTCAGCCGGGATCGTTCCTCCCTGGGGGGTTTTTCCAATTGGTATAATATTAGTGGCCGTTTCACTCATATCCATTAGCGTGAATACTTCAGTTTGATACTTATTCGCCGAAACGGTTCCCGCCTTTTCAAAAAACGATGACAGGGACTCAAACGAAAACAATTTTGTTTTATTTGCTTTTCTTCTATTATATTTTAAGAAACATATGTCATAGTCATCTTCTTTGGAATTTGTATGCGCCATTAGAATATCGTTAGCATCATCAATTAGTTTATAATTAGAGGGAGATGTGTACATTATAGTATTCTTCTCGTCTCCCGCTGCCCAATCTGGCCCAACCTTTGCTGGGACTTTTTTGGCTAGTTCAGGAGTGGCTTTAAATAATTCTAATAGTGCTTCTCCAGTTCTTAAGCTTCGTTCATCGTTGCTTAGTTTGTGGATATCTTCAGCGCCTTCATTGGCACCAACGTTAGCTGTAGTAAATTCTACGTTCTTCTCAGACATGAGGTGATATTCCTTTTCCCAAAAGTAAAATCTTTTCTTTTTAGTATCAACCGTATACCCCTCTAATTCCTCCACGTCATATAACACCCCTTCAAAATATATTTCCCAAACTTCTGGCTTTAGCTCTAGTTGCGGTAATTCAGAATCACCCTGATCGGAAACCTTGGGTATTATTTTAACTCTAATTATGTCTCTACCGTCCCCGCGATATTTATAATCTAAATCAATTTCAGGAAGTGGGGTATCATCAAAATTAGGCAATCTTTCGAAGTGGTCATATGCATTATCAATGGTTATCCACCCTGATATAAACCAATCCATGAAGGATTCGGTTATAACTAGTTCGGTTATAGCGTTTGATGTTAAGTTTACTTGGGTCTCTCCGTTGTCGAATTGAACGACCACGTAATGGTCCTGCCCATTAAAATTAATTACCTGTGAGTTATTCTCTTCCATTTAAAATTTCACTTAAAATATCGGACACAACAAAGTCTTTTAATATTTTTAACTTTGTTCCTGGTTCTGGTAGGGTTAGGGGGTTTTGGATTTCATTTGCAATTACAATCATCCACCATAACTTAGGTTCCCCGTAGTATTTCTTAGCTAAACTAGTCCAAAACTCCCCCACACTAAAATCATGTAAAGTGTATAGTCCTGCGTCCACATCCCCCACAAAAATACTATTATAAAGATTATAATAGTATAGACCATCCTCCGACAATTCTACGGTAAAAATGTTCTCGTAGTTGTATGAGGAAATCCTCTTGAGTTCCGTGATGTCTTTGCGCTTCATATTGTTATTTACCCACCAACTGCCACCCTTCCAGCGTTTCTTTGAGCTACTGTTGGAACATCACGGGATGTATAGTATGTGTTATTAGTAACAACTGTTTCGCCCCCCACTGGAATTCCGTTCACGGCGTTAACAACGTTTGCCATGACTACTCCCGCTCCGGTATTAATCTGATTTCCAAGCGCAAATAGAAGTTCACTCAAGTCATCCTTCAAGTCTTGTCTTCTCTTATTGTATTGCACATCTGCCTCCTTAAGTTTATTATTATTAATTTCGGATGAACTGGATGCTTCAACATTGTCAGGGTTAATTGATGATCGCCCTAAAACAAAGTTCATCTTATCAATTATTTTAACCATGTTACCTAAGTCTCCATCTTCCTCAAGTCCTTTCAGACCCTTCCCAAAGTTGGTTGCTCCCATTTTGCCGCCAAACCATCCATCTTCGGCTGGACCACCATTATATAACGCTTCAAAAAATGGTATTGCATCGCCCATATTCTTAGCCATCTTCTCAAAGTTAAAATCATCCATCCCTCCCCCAATTGCCGCTCCAAACGAACCTAATGAGTCACCAATAAGTGCGATGGCATCTGCCCCTTCTTTTAACTTGGGGCCATTCTCAGCAAGTTCTAAGAGTGCTGCCATTGGTGTGTTCTCGCCACTCATCCATGATATTATAGATGTTCCTACATTCGTTAGTGAAGACCAAAGGTTTTGTTTTGCGATCTTACCCAATCCACTCGATATTTTGCCCATCACCTTTTCAAATGCTACCGCCGATTCCATATTAGCATTATCACCAATAGTTAATAATATACCAACCTCTCTCACAATTCGTTCTACTTGACTCTCCTTAGTGAAGAATGAAATTGCTCCAGTTATTCCCGCTACCATACCCTCCGCTGCCTTACCCCCTCCAAATATAGCTAAGCCAGCACCAATACCCATCATCATAGTGAAGAATGTTCCAGTCTTGGAAAACGTCTCTTCCTTACCTCCCAGCAGCTCACTAATACTTAATAGTGTTACAACGCTCTTCACAATACTTTCGGCCCATTTTGGATTGGCCATTTTCGTTATACCATCTGCTAACCCGGCAACACCCGAAGCAACACTAAATACCGCTAAGCCAGCACTAATACCCACCATGCTAAGGTAAAATGCTCCAGTCTCTTTAAGCAGTTCCCCTTTACCCCCAACTTCCTCTGATATTGATAGTAGTGTTACAACGCTATCCACAATACTTTTGGCCCATTTTGGATTGCCCATTTTTAATAGACCATCTGCTAACCCAGCAACACCCGAACCAATACCAAATACCGCTAACCCCAATCCAATACCCGCCATGCTAAGGACAAATGCTCCACCCTCTTTAAGCATTTCCCCTTTACCCCCAACTTCATCTGATATTGATAGTAGTGTTACAACGTTATCTTTAATTTTATCTGCGTCAAATTCGCCAAATTTACTAAAAATCGATATAATCCCGCCAATAGCTGCTCCTGCAATACCTAGCCCTGCTGCTGCTTTACCTACTCCTCCCCCTATGCTAGATATTTTACCTTGGTTTTTCCCGCCCATCGCATCCAGCACATTTTTATCAATACTTTTAATATTTACGTTGATTACTTTAGCACTTAACCCTGATTCTCTTGGTGCGGCACTCCGAGCTACTGCCGCAGATGCACCACCAGTTCCAGTTCCACTAAGTTCAGGTAGTTTAAGTTTGCCTAGAGCCTTTTGAAATTTGGTCGTGTCTATATCTCCAAAGATACTTTCAATAATATCTCCACTGGTTATATCCTCTAGTGCATCGTGAAGAGGCTGAATAGAGTCTTCCAATAAAGTCTTAAAGAAGTGCTTCTCTCCGTAGTTTTTACGTACGTATTCCTCAAATTCAAAGAAAAAGTCTTGCATATAGACTACTTATTATAAATCTAAGTTTAAGATGCCATGAAAAATGTGTTATCTATTGATATCGCCTCTTCATACTCTTCACCATCCTTAGTGAATTTGAATGTAATAACATCCATTGCCTCTTTACCAAAATGTGAATCAATAGTAGATACCACTTCCCTTGTGAACTTAGATAATAGAGACTGTCCAATTTGAATTTTCTCTGCTAGTGGGAGAGTTCTGAATGGAATTTCCGTCTCTTTTATTGTTACAGTCTCAATGTAACGTAAAATATTAATCATATAGAATGTACTGATCATTCCCCGTAGTCCCTTCTCATCATTATTTTTGATTTGGGAAGCTGCTTGAGCCAGATACATTTCAAATTCTAGGTCTTGAGCAATGGAAGGAACACTTAATGTTGATTTATATTCACCCACTTCGATTTCTTTTGGCGTGGGGTGTTTCACCTTCCCGATTTTCTCCATATGCTTAGATAGGGATATAGTTTTTTCGAATTTGTTGTCATCCGCATCCTTCAATTGAACTGTATAGTCATCTTGAATATTTTCAATGCGAACTGCAAGGGCAATTAACATTTTATCAAATGTGGTTAATTCATTAATGTTCAACTCAGGGGGCAGGATGGTTGGAATCATCTGCCCAAACTTCACATTTGTCTCATTTGAATAAATTGGACTGTCCACCAAGGCTTTAACCAAGTTCTTTTGGTCGTTGGCATTTAGGGGCAGTAGTTGATATGTTTCACTCTTTGACGGAATGTATACATCATACTTGGCATCTTGTTTAGTTTCTTCAATTAAAGTTAAAATCTCGTTTACGTTGGACATACAGGTATTTACACGCTATATCATTTATAGGCAAGTTAAAATCCAAATTCTTTACTAGGTGATTCCACTCCATCAAACCCATGCTCTGACCCAATTGCAGTCATTTCTTGACCACTTTGACTTCTCTCGCTTTGTTCTTTCTCTGTTTTCTTTTCTTCAATAATAAATTTAAGCATGGTGGTTCGTTCTTTGGGTGTTAGGTCTTCCACGTAGTATGAGTCTACGTGACCGTAACGCGCAAGGTAGAAAATCTCCCTCAGAATCTCAACTGGAGATTCTTGGAACATCAACTTAACCAAATCATTAACATTTATTAGAGATAAGTTTAATTCGAATGGGTTGCATGTTTCTCCTGTGGGGCAGGGAATGTTCATTATACTAGGACTAAGAGTTTCAGCCGTGGGTGTAACAAACTTATTCTGAACTTCCTTAATAATTTTTAATGGAATTTTAGATAGAATTAATCCCGCAGAATCCGCAGGAATTTCTTTTAATTTACATTCAACCCCCCGTAGTGATAATGTGTCTATGTGCGCAAGGGTGTGGTATGAGTACACGTTCTCCATAGAGTTCTGTTGGATGTGTTTATCTTGCAACACCCGCAAAAGCTCATACTCATTTTGCAGTGTGGGCATACTACAACTAAATATGTAATCACCAACGGATATAATTGCTTTATATTCCTTATCCAACACATCAATATTATTTTCAATAACTTCATTTAAATCAATATTTCCTTTGAATGTGGCTCCGCATGTAGGACATTCCATAGACAAGTCAATACTAGTATCAATACATCGCATCCGAAGATAGGTGCAAATAATATACTTGTCTATCAATGTTAAATTTTTGAAATCTAATTCATCTACACATAACTCCTCAATAATATTATTTAGGGTGAATAGAAATTCTAGGGGTTCATCCGTCAACTTTGATAGTTGCTTTTGGTGGGAGGTTTTAAACTCACCAAATCTTTTATAATCCTGTAGAGACGGTATCCATATTAAATAAGATGTCATATATTTAATTACCACTTAGGCGTTACCAGATCCAACAGTATAATAATTATAGGTAAATGTTACTTGTCTTTTATTGATTCCCGATCCACCATCACTAACTAGATCATCAGAACTAATTGAAGTTGGTACAGCATCAAAGAAGTGAAATTCTTTTCTTACCACTGATGGTGCGCAGTCTCCATACCCATTCCCATCTTTAGCTAATTGGTATAGGTGGATGTTAGATTTTATACTTCCACCCCAATAGTTTGCATTCGATGGTGAGGATAGTCCACCATCATCTGCGATTAATCCTTTATAACCAGATACAATATTCCACGGTCTCAATAGAAAATCAGTAAATGATAAATTAGTCTCTCTAAATCCGAGTTCTAAATCTCCCAACTCCGCTCGCATACCCATGCTTTTTCCTTTTAGGTGACCGCCTCTACCGCCACCTACGCCTTCTACCGAAACGGTTTCACCTGGAACCCTAACACTATCAGCAAAAATACAACCAATAGTATCTTGCGTCTGTTCGTTGAATAGAGCATTCAATTCACGATCAGACACTTTCCATTTTCCTTTAGTTTCTGGTTCGATGTTCCCCACCTCTAATACGGATTTCATTAGGTGGTTTTTATCCTGCGCATCAATTACAACTACCCAGAAAAATGACATAGCAACACCATACGCCCACTCACACAACATGGAGTGAAAATAGGGAATGTGTTGACCCGTTATTGATGGTCTTATATTCGGGCAATTTGTATCATACCATCTTGGTAGCATTAATCCACAGTTACTAATCATAATAGTATTTACTTAGTTTCCGTTTTCTAAGTCCCTCATGATTTTCTCTCGGTCGTCCTTAAGCTTTCGAGTTACACCTCGATCAGTGTGATTTGAACTATATGGTCGTTTTCCTTTAGGTAAAGTTCTTTGAGAGGTATTGGTCATTGGTTTAATTCCATTTTTATTGGCATACACTGGTTTCGAGTCGGGTCTCTTAGAATGAACACCAGTTTCGTTACCTGTTACCTTATTTGATGGTCTAATATGAGCAGCGTGTTTTTTGAGTTGTCTAGCCTGTGCGCGAGCGTGGGCAAGGTCTCGTTGCTTGCCGCCCTTTCTACCCATACCAGGAAGCTTATTTCTTTTCTTGCTTCCCACTAAGGTTTCGTGTAGTATATTCTCATACACCTGATTAAACTTTCTGGTCATACAATTACTTATGATTCAACTACCAATAGAATATACGACTTCATACTTTTTTGAATACGCGGGATATCCTGATAAAACCGCTACTGGGTATAGGGCATCATGCCCAATGTGCATGGAAGGAAAATCATGGGGAGAGAAGAAACGATTATATTACTTCCCAAATGATAGGTATTTCTTCTGCCATAATGGGTGTGGGTCTTTTTCTGATTATTATTGGGTAAAGACAGTATCGGGTAAACAATTCTCCGAAATTAAAGAAGAGATTGAAGTTGGGTATGATACTTCTGAATTTCAATACGAACATGTTACCATAGATAATGAGAAATCTCTGATTGCGCCTCAACCACTGCCAAAAGATTCAATAAATCTTATGGATAAGACCCAATTATTATTTTATAAGGATAACTACTGGGTGAAGCAAGCAGTCGCGTTTTTGCGTAGGCGACAGATATTAAAGGCTGAATATAGGCCCAAGGCGTTTTACTTGTCCCTCAATGACTATGTACATAAGAATCGGCTGACCATCCCCTTCTACGACGAAAATGGACAAGTGGAATTCTACCAGAGTAGAGCGTTGTCCGCCAAACAAGAGGGCTTTGCTAAATTTTTATCTAAGCTAAATTCTGATAAATCTATTTTTAATTTAGACCGAATTGATTATGAGTTAGATTATATCTTTATAATGGAGGGCGCTATTGACGCGATGTTCCTTCCTAACGCTGTGGCTATTTCTGGTGTATATTTGACCGATTACCAAGACGAATTGTTGAGGAGGCACTGCCCATTCTTAAAGAAGGTTTGGGTCTTCGACAATCCTAAAATAGACGATACTGGCCGAGAGAAGATGGTAGAGATGGCTATAAACTCCACGGATTTATTTTTCACATGGAGCGACATATTTGAGAACTATAAAGATTTGAATGACTATTGTGTAAACGAAAACGTCTGGAGTATTAATCCAGACGAAATCATAAATCGATCCTTTGTAGGTTCAAAGGCACTTGTAAAAATCTAATTCTTACATTTCATCGTATACTGGTAATTCATCGTTATCTACCCCATCACGTCCAAATTTCTCAACTTCAGCGTCTTCCATGTCCTTACTAACCACTTCTTCGACGAAATCGTTGATTCCTTCTTTCATGTCATCCAACGCCCCTTCCGTTTTTTTGAATGTGTCTGCAAAGTTTTCCAAGTTGGATACTAAGGTCTTGAATGCTGAGCTTTTAACGGGGTCAGCCGCAATAAATCCAGCAATAATTGCTTTAGGATTGTCTGCCCCAACTTCGTTTTTAGCACCTATAAATACTTCAATACCTTTAACGTATTTATAAACAGAGTTAACATCGTCTTTAATTTCTGATAGTGTTTTCGCTTCTAGAGAAGCATCATCTAAAGTGTCTGCAAACTCTGACATTTTTTTATTAAATGATTCTTTGACTGCTGCAATAGCATCTTTCAATCCGTTAACTTCAAATTCTTCGGGATCGGTGTCAACCTCTAACCCATTGTCAAATTCTTCGGAGTCTGCCATTCCATCATATTGTGGATTTCCGTAAGAACTTGTATCTTCTTCTGTAAGTAATAGTGTGTTAAATCTGTTTTTAAACGATTTCATAATCTTATTTATTGATTTATGTGTTCTTTTCTGGTAAATTGTCAGTATGGATGTAAATTTTCAACGGGCGAGAAAAACATATAAGGGCGATATTATCGTTACGACGACGTTAACTAATTCATCAGGAGAAAAGACGCAAGACTTTATCAGTGTCGATGGCGCGTGGGCATTCTACCCATCGGGAGTTGTGTTAGCAAAAACCACGGAAGATATGGTGTTGGTATCTCAACTAGATGCAATTGTTATATCTGAACGGTTAGAGATGTTGGCGGATAATTCGCCTATAATTATTGCTGAGACGAAACCAGTTGAAGCGGTGAGTTACCACATACAAGGTAAGCCAGTAGTGTTTGTGGCTTGTTCATCAGACGAATCTCCCATGGGAATTGATGCAGCATTCGACAAGTTGTCCAACATCACAACTGAATATAATGGATCAGTTAAACCCGTTGAAGTTATACGTGTTCATAATAATAGGACTGGATTGAGCGAGGTGTATAATACATATTTAACAGAGGAATATAGAGATCACTTAGTGGTGTTTGTCCACGACGATGTTCATTTAGATGATGGGTTTGTAGTGGAAAAACTACATGAGGCTCACGAAAAATTTGATGTGGTGGGTCTAGCAGGTGGAAATAATCCAAATTTCGCTCCAACTGGACCACCCCTATGGCACCTTATGACTACGGACCATACTGGATTTGTTTCTCATATATTCCCTGACGGTAGGACCAATATGTCAGTATTTGGGGACTCTAAAAAACCTGCTGACCTTTTAGATGGTTTACTTATTAGCGTTGATGTTACCTCTGTATTAGACGCTGGTGTGACGTTTGATGAAGACTTCGACTTTCATTTTTATGATTTGGCGTTCTGTTTTCGAGCCAAGAGAGCGGGATTGACATTAGGAACTTGGCCTATTTTTGTTAGACATGAAGGATTGGGTCAACCAGATGCTAGATGGCATGAACTAGCTCCAACATTTATTGAGAGGTATAAATAATATTATGAAATCATTTACAGAATCTACAAAGCCAGCACAAATAGCAAACGACCTAGCAACTCTAGATAATGAAACAATCGCAAAGATTTTCCTATCAGTGTTGAAAACTCGACCAGATAGTATTATATTGAAAGGTATAGATAAAACCCTACAAGATAGGCTATCTTTGTTGGATGTTGATAATGTTAGTGATGATGGACAACAAGAAATGTTTTAATGAATTTAGACGAATTATTAAGCCAAAGATTACACGCATTAGCAGATACTCCCAGCCCATTAGGTAATGTGTTATTTGCCGAGAACCCATCGCTGGATCAGGTTCAGTGTATTTGGGATATACCATTTGCCACGGGAACTGAGGCAGTATTATTTCAGAAAATATATTTAACCATAATTGCTTCCCTATTTTTCGATCATACCTCCATATCATCACAAGTTGATGGGTTGGATATTTTAGTGAACGTTAAGGATGGAGATGGGTATTTTAAATTAGTGGAGTCTCATTTATGGAGTTATGGAAACCATTACAAGGGTCAAATTATTATGAATTTATTGGTTCGCCCTACAAAATTGGAAGGATTTTTGGACCAATGTAAAACTATGTTTTACAAAACATTAGAAGAGATAAACGAAGAGAATTTAAAAATATAAAATATAGAAAGACGTAAAAAGGTATAAATAAAACTATGCAAAGTTTCGCTGAGTATAAACTTCTATTAGAAAAAGATTTACGACCAAAAATTAAAAAATTTCTAACTACTAAATTTGGCGAAGACCCTGCCAACAAAATTGCAGATTTTGCGCATTCTATATCAGATAAGCAATCTATAGTAATAGCTAATATTATAGCCAATACTATTGTTGAGAAATATAAAACACGCGATGTTGATATAAGCTCTCCTACCCCGCCTACCGATTGGGAACAACACGTTTTAGATTATCTAGAGGTTCTTCCAGTTTCATTGAGTGCTGTTGCAACATTACTTAAAATTCAAAAAAAACCAACAGGAATAGATTTCAAAACATTAACATATGACAAAGCCAAAACCCTCGCCGTCCATACATATCCTCACATATCGAGATGGATTGAAGAATCTGGAGAATTTACTCCTGATGTGACTTGGGATGAGGCTATGGATAAGGCAGATGAATGGTATAGTAAGGAAGCAACAAATGTATCACTGAAAGAAGGTGAAGAAATGGTATTGGGGGTATTTGACGGAGAAGATTATATTGATATTGAAGGCACTAAACATTTTTGGGCTGATTTAAATAAGAAGAGTTCTAGTACTGAGATAGCTTGCGGTACGTGCGATTTGGGGACACTATTCTCATTTAGAACTGCGTCAGGAGAAGTTAAAATGTCAGCAGATATTGATAAGGATGCACCAATATCTGGTCAAATCTATGCTCAAGCAAATACTAAACCAAAGAAAAAATACCATAGGGCAATTTTATATTTGTTGGGACATTTAGGAATTGAGAAAGTTAAGACTAGAAGTTATGGAGAGGAGTCCTTCAACCCAAATAATGATCTATCATATGAGGATAAAAAATGGTACAACGAGGAGTTTGATTTAGATATTAAAACTGGGGGAGTGTCAGATGCTGAAATAGCAGAAGCGGAAGAGGTGTTTGATGACTTTAATAACGAGGCGAAATACGTCAGGGTAGATTGTGAGTTTAATGAGGAATACTTTAGTCCTAATGTATCAGTTTGTTATGATTATAGTGATTACGAATTAGCAGATGATGGTTGGCAAGAAAGCAATAGAAAGAATCATGATGCATACAAAGAAATATTTGGATATGATTTTCAGGAATCATATAATGGTAGTATTTGTGTAGATGTAAATGAAGGCATGGACTATGGCGCAAGCTACTTCAATCCTGAAACGGATGATGATGTGGTAGAATGGGCAGGTAGAGTTGTGAGTGATGCAGAATATTATGAACGCGAAGCTGAAGGAGAATGGTCATCTAAACTAGGGGAAATGATAGCGGCGGGATTAGTGGAAGAACCTATAGAAAATTTAACATTAACATATCTATCAGTAAGTATGGATGATGAAGATGAAGAAGATAAAGTTTGGAATAAAGTTTGGAATGAAGATGGATTATTAGTGGATGGGAGGCGAGTTGACTTTGGACATGTTAAATTTAGTAATCCTGAGTTTGTAACAAAATCGGGACAATCCCCAGAAAGAATTGTAACAATATGGGCAGATATTGATGTATCTAAAACGCTACCTAAGTTTTCTAAAAAAGTAAATACAAATAGAGCAAGACAAATTTATACTAAACTATCTCAAGATTTAAATAAATCTAATTTTATAGATAAATGGATAGCGTCAAATGGTAAGAACGATGATGTAAATCAGCTTAAATTTGATTTTTATGATGACGATTTGTCAATGGCAGAAGAGGCATCCGATCCTGCCGCAATGAAAAAGCAGGGTTGGGTATTCTACTTTGATTTTCCTCGGTTTGGGCATTATGATACACATAACGCCGCCAGTTGGTCACCAGTGTTAAAATTAAAATGCTACACTGACCTAGATACTGATCCTAAAAATAAAAGACTTTTGGAGGCAGCAGTAGTTGAAGAGAATTACTATCATTTGGTTGGAACTATTAATACGGTTATTTATAGCTGGGTTGGACAGAGGCAAAGAGCAAAACAATCACGTTGAATCGTATAAAATGGTGTGGTATAGTAAAATATGAAAGACACTTTTGGACACCTTAGAAATATACTTCAAAATAAAGAACAATATACCATTAAGGATGGTGAGGACTTCGTTCCATTTATGATACAGAGGTGGTGTTCGATGGTATCACCAGAACTTTGTTTTATTTTAAATGAAACTATAAACACACACGCTTCCGCCATGGAAGATAAACAAATGTGGCATGATGGATTTTTAGCAATGGTTCCAGCCGTTGGATATAAGAGAATTTCCTATATGAAAAAGGCTAAAAAGGAACATGCAGATGATGTTAAGCTTTTAGCTAGAAGATTAGAAATTTCTTGCAGGGAGGCAGCAGTAATGGTAGAGTTAGATAAAGATATGAACAAAAAGGAAAAATCAGTTGAAGTGTCCCGCAAGCGATCTTAAATACTGTCATGGCATACGAAAAACCACAACCAGTTCATTTTGAAAACACCCAATTTAATCATAATTTTGATTTAGAAGATTGGAATATTGATGCAGTATTTAAAGACACCATTTGGATGGAGTTTATTGATGGTGACGATGGAGATAAACAATCACGCGGAGGAGTTATAATTCCTGAGAACGCAAGGTCACTAAAAGACTTCTACCGCATTGGTAGGGTTCTTAAAGTTGGTCCAGATTGTTCGGACAGTGTTAGTGCTGGTTGCTTTGTAATTGTACCTCCAAACTTGGGGATGGTTGGCCTTAAGAAAGGTCCAAATGGCGGTAAATCATTATTCATTCGCGAGGAATTAGTAATGGCAGTAGTATCACCAAACGATGATGAAACAGTCAGACGAAAAGAAGACGAGTTTTAATATTACAGACAAAATTACTAGGGAGAACTGGGCTAGGGCGATTCAGACAGAGATAGATTCAGAGATTATAAAACGCTTAATGACCGTTGCAAAAAGAACCATTATGAGAGACGAATACGAATCTATTGCGCCTAGAGTGGTTTTAGAATTAATAATGCCTCAATCAGTAATCGATTATTTTTATAATAATGGTCCACCCCCACTAGGCGGTCTGGTGTAAATAGTCAGAGCCGTTAATACTTTATAATATTTTATGAACCTACTATACAACGTACCAATGGGAACTACTAAGGAATTCAACACAGTCATTGAAATACCCAAAGAGTCCAATCACAAATATGAATATAACCCAGAACTAGAAACGTTTGAATTGGATCGAATTCTTTTACCCGCGATGAGATATCCTGGTAATTATGGATTTATACCCCAAACAATAGCAATGGATGGTGACGCATTAGATGTGTTGGTAGTGAACGCTGGAACCATTAATTTGGGAGCAGTGGTTAAGTGTTATCCAATCGCGGGGTTAGACATGTATGATGATGGTAAGCGAGACGTTAAAATTATTTGTATGCCGACATTCCACCACCGTAAGGAGAAATTCACTAAAATAGATGATTTTGATCCATACTTTGTTGATCAATTACATCACTTCTTTTCTCATTATAAAGATTTTGATAAAAAAGAAGTAGAGATTAAAGGATGGCTAACTAGTGAAGAATGTGAGGAAGTAATTGAGGACTCTACAAAAAGGTTTGGGGATTATCAAGAGTCTTTACTATTATCTGCACTGGGTTTTGGTGATATTCAAGGCTCCCTGCTAAATACCAATACTGAGGCTCCTAGCGGATCGCCATTTGATGATTTTTTGGGCGACGTATTTAACGACGATTTTTTGGGCGATATGTTTGGTGGATTGAATTAAGTATTATATATGGGTGATACTTTTGGTTATGATATGAATAGCCTCCAAACGTTGATGAAAAGCAATGTCGTGGAGGCTAGATTTATGAGACGACATAACAAACCTGGTTGGTCAGGCGTTAGGGGAGCATTTGTAACCACAAATTTTGAATTACTTAATGGGGATTTGGGGTTTAGTGCATTACACTTCAAACCACCTAAAGGCGCTGGTATGGGGTATAATCACCGTAAGTATAATTTAGTGGTTGGTTGGGATATTTTCCGACAAGAATACCGAGTTTTTGCAGCAGAGGGTTCAATTGTTAGAAATTTCTATGATGTGTCCAGCCCCGAAGAACGAGCCGCATACTGGTTGATGTTTAGGGAGCGAGTTCTACAGTTGACTAGTCGCGAGAAGTTAATATATATGGGCTATACTGGACGTAAATAATAGTTGAATTCAATTTAACTATCCTGTAAATATAGCAGATGATAGAAGATGTTTTGGAAAAAGTATTAAAAAGTCAACTTCAAAAGCAATTAGAATTTGAATTGAATGGCAGAATATATAAAAGAGGTCGGTTTTCCTTGTACCGGATTGAAACATATAATAATAATTACGAGATTACTTTTATGTTTGAAAAACCCAACACCGATAAGGTAGAACGATTTAAAATTCCTTATCCATTTTCATATGAGCATTATGAGGATGATGGGCATATTTTCTTTGACTACAGGTTAATCACGCTAACCAACAACGATGCTGGTATAGCTGATAATTTAAGAGATTTGAGTGAAGATTACTCGAAGTCAAAATACTTTGATAAAATACTCAAGGTCCATTGTAAAATTCCAGAATAATACCAATTGACCTCTAGTAATTCTGGGGTATATTAAGAGGAAGATTATGAGTGATATAGAACATCGGTTGTTTCCGATTAAAACCCAAATGCAGAAGACTCTACGGGCGATTACTATGAGCGAAACAGATATTTTCATGGAGGATTATAGGGAGGCACACGCACGATGCCCTAAATGCGGTGGTAATAAAAACGAGCAAACTCTTGCGGGTGGATGTGTGAACATGGACAACCCAGAAGAGTATAAAGATACCAACAGGTCGTATTGTCGCGACTGCGAACACATGTGTATTGTTCACGATAGAGTTCCCCTATAACTTGCATACGTGCATGTAATAGTATGGATAAATAAAATCCACCCAACGGGAATGATAAATACCCCTATATGATTGGGTTTAAAAATTTCATTAATGAAAGCGCGGACATGCATATGCCTGAACTGTTCGACGCACTTGAGAATAAATACACTAATAAATTAGACGGGGTACACTTCTCCAATATGCCGGAAGTTAGTTTTAACCCTAGCCCTAGCCACCATGATCCATTAGGTGTGTATGTCTTCCACCGATCATATTTGTTATCTAAGACTAACGTAAATGGTGGGTTTTATAGTAATAAGTATCAGCACATTATTCGCCCCACTGCTAAAGCAGTGATATTAGATTTGGATATGTCGGAAGATATGGCATCCGACATACTAACCAAAATGGGGATACCCCCAGAATACCTACATGACGAAGGTACCTACCACAACAGCCGTGGAGAATATACTATAGGTCATAAATTTTGGGGAAGTATGGAGAGATTCAGGAACGAGAATAATTTAAGTAAAAATTCTAGTTGGAACACGCTTTTCAGGAAGGCGGGATATAATACTATAGTAGACAGCGGAAATGCAATAATACATTCAAATGAACCATACCAAATAGCATATTTAGAGGCAGGAACATTTAAAGTGGTTGAGACGTTTACTAGAAACTCCAGTAAGAAATTAATCAAGGATATAATAGATGCCTTTCCCGATTGGCGAGCGCGAACAGGCAAGAGTCATTACAGAGAACCATCATTAAATATGACTAAAACTACTGAGGATGGAAACGAGGTTAGTATTTTAGTTACTTGGCAATCACATGATAACGTTACCGTAAAAATATACGGCTACGACGAGGACTTTTTAGAACGATATGAGGACTACTCAAGTATAGTAGATGACATCTCTGAATTTATTTCTGGAGCAGTGCCAGAAGATCGACCCACTAGGGAGCCTACTGATTCTATGATTAAATATAGTGCGGCGTTTGGGTTCAAGCGCCCCAAGAAAGAAGATGGGGAGTATGCCATAGTGCGAAAGTATAGAGATAAAACTGAGGGGGATTTACCCATTTTGGTAGCGGCTCATATTTGGGATGGAGAATTAACAATTCGTATGTATAGTAATAGGTCATACTTTTGGAAAAACTACCACTACACTTCTGAGGAGATACCCGTAGATGAGAATTATGTAGAGGCAACCAACAAGGCATTCGACTCCATACAGAATCTAATAGATAAAGATTTAGAGTCTAATGACTTCGAAAAAGAAGCGAAGGCGGAACTAGCAAATAAACATTTAAAATTTTATAGAGATAAAGTATTTGATGCGGATAATGCTTGATTCTTTAAGATGGGTAGTGTAAATTTAATTATGCAGAAACACTTATATTGGTCATTCCACACTGGGGAATATTACGAGGTATTAGAGGATGAAGTTGAGATGTTGGATAGCTTTCAAGTTAGGTTAAAACAGAGAGCAAAGTCGGACTGCAAGAAGTGTTACGGTAGATTTTATATTGGGTTAAATGCATCCACTGGTCTCTACCTACCATGTCAAAAGTGTGGTAAGAAATGTTTAGATTTTGAATGGCTGAAGCCAGATGATAACGACAACTCAGTTAATGTATTAGGATTATAAGTGGGTAATTTCCTTCTTCTCGTCATTAGTATGAGACACAAACTCGTTTATGGCATCACATAATTTTTAAGTTTCCACTGGGAACTCTTCCCCGAAAGTCGATCTGAGCGTGTTTGGGAGACTCATAATATTATAATATTCTTTAACTCCCTCACTCCATGTATTATATTCTTCAGTAGTCATAAAAATACTTATACTGGTTTAATTTTGTACACAAAAAAGCCGACTCATTTACGAGTCGGCTTTTTTTATATTCTTTAGAGATTAGTCAGTTCCGAATAGGTCTACTTCAGGCTTGGTCTTCTTGCCTTTAACTTTAGCTTGACCTTTGCTGTGGAGGTTAGATGTTTTACCACCTTTCGCCTTACCGCTATAATCGCCCTTCATTTTTCCGTCACCTTCAGAACCTTCAGTATCATCAGGCTTAAAACCTGTGTCTGCTTGGCCCTTGCTGTTTAGGTTGGACTCTTTACCGCCAGTAGCTTTACCAGAGTAGTTACCCTTCATACGTTGGTCTCCTGCTCCACCATCCCAAGATTCAGTTGGGAACTCGTCTTCTAGACCGTCTTCTGCATAGTCATCTTCAAATTCTTCTTCACCGCCTCCAACAATTCCTTCTAGTTGGGAGATAATGTCACGAATCACAGACGCTGAAACTGAAACAGTTTCATCTCCTTCATCGTAATCCATTTCGTCGTCAGTTGCGTATTCACCTTCTCCTCCAAATTCATCCATGTTTTCTTCAACAATGGACCTATAGAGAGCAGCAAACGATTCTTTCTTAACGCCTTTTTTAGCCCCTTTTTTAATTTTTGGTTTTGCGGAATTTCTGGAATCCCCTTCGTCACCACCAGCGTAATAAGTTTCGTTACTAAGCTCATCGCCTAAGTCAAACTCCAAGTCGTCGTATTCCACAACGTCTTCTACACCTTCTGGAATTGGTGGGGTTTCTTGACCTGCATCAGCGCCCTCAAGAGGGGTTGCGGATTCTGTCAAATATTCTTGAACGTAAAATTCTGATAAGTCTCTACTCATGAAACTATTTATACTTTGACTGCTAATTTTTTTGTAAAATAGAAAGTTCTACTGGTTTTTATAATTATTAGTATGTCTAACGAGAGAGTTTACTTATCTAGCAACGAGCAACTACCCACCGTAAATTGGACAACGGAGTGGGAACCTTGGATGTTAGATGAGATGGAAAAATGTAATGATGATATTGTTCACTTTGCGGAAAATTACTTTTTTATTGTTGACCCTGATTACGGTAAAGTTAAAATTAAACTATATGAGTGTCAAAAGGAAGCTTTAATTTCATTCAAAGAGAATAGATATAATGCTATTGTAGCATCTAGACAGATTGGAAAAACCACCATCGTTACGATTTTCGCATTGTGGACGGCGCTATTTAAAAAAGATCAAAACATCTTCGTTCTAGCGAACAAAGAAGATACTGCTAAGATGATCTTGTCCCGTATCCGCATGGCATACGAGCAGATGGATAACTGGATTAAATCTCCAATTAAAGAATTCACTAAAACTAAAATGGTGTTTGGTAACGACTCTTCCATTAATACAGCAGCTACTTCAGAGCAAGGTATTCGTGGACAGGCTTGTAATGTTTTGATTTTGGATGAGTTCGCCTTTATCAGACCTGAAATTGCACATGCATTCTACGAAGCAGTTTGGCCAACAATCTCACGCTCTAGAACTTCTAAGGTTATAATGTCGTCAACTCCAAACGGAACGACTGGTAAATTTTATGAGATTTATTCTCAAGGGGAGTTGGGGGAAGATCATAAAGATTGGAATAATTTTCATACTTCTAAAATTATGTGGGATGAGATGCCACGATTTAACGCCAAAGGCGAGATAGATTTCGCAGGATTTAAAAAAGAACAAATTGCGGGTTTCTCTGGTGACATGGATTCATGGTATCAGGAATTTTGTTGCGTGTTCCATGAGAGTGGAGCAGTTGCAGTTAATTTATCTGTATTGGAAGAACTTAAAAAAAGAATTAAAAAACCAATATACACATTCGATGAGGGCGATTACCTTGTTTGGGAAGAACCCCAAGCGGGACACATATATACTATTGGTGTTGATACGGCGGAAGGGCTAGGGTTAGATTACAGCGTGGCCCAAATAATGGATATAACCGATTTAACGGACATCCGACAAGTGGCACAATACCATTCTAATATGGTACAACCATATGTATACGCAGAGAAACTTAATAAAATTGCTAGAGCTTGGGGTAAACCATATATGAGCATTGAGCGTAATGGTTGTGGTGGTCAAGTTATTGATGCTTTATATAATGTACACAAATATGATAATATCGTTCACTATGCCATGAATAATGACGCTAGAGGAATGTATCAGAAGATGGGTGTTTATTGCCATACTAATTCCAAATATACTGGAATTATGAATATGAAGTATTGGGTAGAGACGCTATTAGCAGTTACTATCTATGATAGAGCTACTTTGAAGGAGTATGAGACCTTTAGACGAAAGAATAATGGAACTTGGGCGGCTCAAGAGAAATTCCATGATGATAGAATAATGGCGATGATTTGGGCATTATTGCCACTGGAAACGGAAATCGCGCAACGTTATTTTAATGTGTTACAATACGATGATGTGGGTAAGCCTAAAATGATTCAAGACCCTAATGGGGAATTTGAAAAATATTTAGGGCCACTTTGGGCGGACAACGATCACGCCATTCAAATTGGTGACCCTGCCCCAATGCTGTTGGGGGTATCTTCCAACGAATTCAACCATACGCCCCACCAAAAGGATATGATGGATATGGGAACGCAGGGTTGGACAATTTTATAAGTATCTACATGGCAAGAATCATTAAAGAATTTAAAGAAACAAAGCCTTGTGCGTTGGACCCAGAAGAGATTGAAGGGTTTAACCCAACTCAAGAATCTGATCTAAACGTTGCACGTACTAATAAATTTATACTTGTAATTGATCTCCCTAAATGTTTCCGAAAATTAGAAAATACTGGAGATGGTAGGTCATGCACCGTATTTAAAAAGGATAAACTACAAATGAATGTATTTGGTAATATTTTACCAGAGATGGAAATGGAGAGTTTAGCAGTTCCTGGGTGGGGACAAGTCCCTAAAGTATCGTCCCTTGCCAGACCAGCATGGAAACCTATTAATATTAATTTTACAATTGATTCAAAATACGAAAATTACTACACGATTTATAAATGGATGGACCTTATGAATGATACCTTGGATGGTGGGTTTGATCCACATGATCTGTTAGATGATCCTAGAGGACATCTAGCGGACTATTCTACTACGTTCTCTCTATACGCATTGGGAGAGTATAATGTCCCTAGAACTAGGTGGAATATGTATGGCGCGTTCCCAACATCGTTAGGTTCTTTAAATTTTAATAAAAGAGAGCCAAATGAGTTAGAGTGTGACTTCACCTATGAGTTCTCCTTTTTAAAAATGGAGTTACTCTAATTCGTCATCTTCATCAGCGTAATCTCGCATGATGTTGTTGAATTCTTCCTGATTATTACTTCTATTAAATAATCCTTTAACCGATGTTACATATCGAATTGGGATGTTTTTAGCATTAAGTTGCGTTTCCACCCTCTCAATATATTTAATTTGGTCTAGATATTCCTCGTCGAACCTGTCCTTATAATTACCTTCTAAAAATTCCTTGGGTAAGAACATGATGGCGCTTTTCACAAAATGATCTAGTGGTTCAAATCTTTTGTTTTTAGGTTTAATGACATCTTCTAATTGCCCGTTGTCCTTTCCATGGAATTCCATATAATCTGGGTCTTGGCTAATTTCCTTCCACGACATGCCATGTTCCTCCATCTCATCTGCCTCTAAATCGTCGTTGGGGTTCCCGTAGTAAGTAAAATTATCAGTTCCATGTGCGTGTCCTTTATATTTTTGATTCACCTTATCTCCATCAAATTCAAAAATCACACCAATCAACCTATAATTTATGTGATACTTCCCAGTTAAGCTTCTGGTGGTACTAAGACCCCCATTAGCCTTTATGTAATTCCCTTCTAGTGCTTTGTGTGCGTTATCGAATGATATCATATGATACACAATGGATGATACTGATTCCATTAAAAATTCTTTGAACCTTAACATAATATTATTTATATTATTTATATTATAAATAAATATATGACCACTAAATTCTCAAAATTATATAATGAGGCAGTTGAGAACTCTATGAAATCGTCGATTGAAACGATTGCCCAGTCCGATGTTGAGACTATTAAAAATTCAGATGTTGATGAACAAGACATTTCCGATATTAAAACTCTTCATAACAAACTAGCAGCAATGGGTAATGATATGAAGCAAATGCAAGAAGCATTGAAGGCGTCATCTAATATAGAGCAGAGACAGCAAAAAATACAAAAAGGGTCTGGTGGTGGTAAGGTTCTTAAGACTGCTGGGACTATTGGCGGGGCAACTGGAGCCAGCATTTCTGGTAATGCCATATATAAAATTTATAATAATTTAGAACAAAGTGTGGCGGAATTTCAACAATGGTTGAATACTTCTAAACAATTTATGGAATCTGGGTTAGTGCAAAAGGCTAATACGGTTGCAAGTAAGATTTCGGGGTTTTTCTCACCAAATACTGATGATGGTATGGGGAACATGGATTCAAATACTTCCCCCAGTTTAGGTGATATGCCCCTAGAACAAATGTTGGAAAATATAGATATGGCTAAATTTGGACTATATGTTATGGCCATAAGTTACATTGTCCATGCTCTTGGTAAAATCTTACAATGGATGGAAGGTAAATACCACACATCTAGACTTAAATCTGATAGGAAATCATACATTAACCAGACTAAATAATATTATGGACAGAGACGCATTAGGAAAATTACAACAAATAGTGGAATCTATGGATTTTGAATCTAGTGTAGAGGATGGTTATGATATTAGCACTGCGGATAATGAGCATAAAAATAAGCAGAATAGGGCTATTATTGAGAAACAGATAAAGGGGCTTATAGCATATTATAGAACTCTCAAAGAATCGACCGAGAATAATAGAGATATGGCCGCGATTGAACGCTTAGACGAACTAAAAAAATATGTTACGATACATCTCAACCAATTCTCGCAGTGGACATAAAAATTAACTATCATAATTAAATATATAAAGAATTAAAAGCCACCTAAAAAAATATAAGTATTGGTATGCCACAATTAAATTTAACAATTGAATCACCAGGTGTAGAGATACGAGAAGTAGACCTATCATTAAATCCTGATATTCCCATCGGAACCAATGTTTATGTGGTCGGTTTTACCCCACAAGGTCCAACCGATGAGCCAACAAACCTTTCCAGTCTAGTTGAATTCGAAGAGATTTTTGGTCTCCCAGAGTCAGCAGCAGAAAGATATGCACACAACGCAGTTAAACAAATTATCACAACTTCGAATTCGAATGTGTTGTTTACTAGAATGCCTTACGGGTCTGCTTGTGGTATAGGCTACGCTAATTCATATTCTGCAATGGTATTCCCAACAGTGGGCCTATCCGCAACAGAAGTTGATGTGTGTACGTATTACCAAGGATTATCCGAGGCGGAAGTAAGTGAAAACTACCCATGGTTACATGGGGATTATTATGTGAAACCATCACTATGCATTGGATCAAATAAATTCGATTGCCCACAAACACCACTGACAGACAGTGGAGGGAGTTTTGTGGCTCACGACTTTAAATTCGAGTATGCTGGAAAACTTAAAAATATTAAATGGGTTGTTGATGATGATACATCATCTGAAACGTTCTCAGCGTTCCTACTTAGACCAGAAGCAGACTCATTGGATTGTACCTTTGATGTCGTAACAGCAATTAACCTACAGGATTACGCTACAGGCGATGAAGATACCGCAGGATTAAGTATTGCTAATGGAGTAGCAGATTGGGATTTAACTACTGGACCTGATGGCGGATTGCCAGTTCAGGCAGGAGACTTAATCGCAACTTGGGACACTGCTGGAGTTTTTAAATATTATATCTCATCTAACGGTAGCTCTACTATCCTTTCGGGTAATAATCCAATCGTTGGAGATACCTTTTATGCAGCAGGTTCAGCAGATGGAACTAATTGCCTAAGCGGTAGCCTAGATTATCTTATTGATTTCTGCTACAGCCCAACTAATTCAGGACTATCTTGCGATACCCTGACTTCTTTAGGAGTAACAGTTCCAGAAAACGCAAAATATACCTACAACCCAGTTGGAGGTGATTGTCAGCTTAATGACGCTAACTACTACGTTCTGGGTCAACCAATTCACGTTACTCTAAGTGACGCAGAATACGAATTACTTAAAAATCAGCAGTTCAATTGGAAGTGCGGATGTTTCGAGAATAATGAAGCATTGCTAGACCTTGAAGGAAATGATGTTCGCGCAGGACTAATCGTTGTAAACGAAGCTAAGACTGCTCAACTCGAAGACTTCAGTGGTTACTACCTTGCTATCAACGATAACTTGAATTTTAACCCATCTACCGACTTCGACGAAGTTACTGGTATTTGCGGTAGATTCGATGAAGAATGTTTGGAAATTGAAGGTGCATGGACGCCATTACCAGAAGAGAGGCTTAATTTTGAAGTATCAGCCGCTTTTGATGGTAATGCGGGTTCTATATCAGAAATAATCGAACAGGGCGCAGGGCTTGATTTGGGGGCAGTGGAATACAACGACTCGATTGTTGTATCACTCTTCAAATTGAGACCTACGCGATTCACTGAAGATATTACTAAGTTGGACCAAATCTTGGTTGAAAAATTCACAGGTTCATTGAACTCTGAAAGAATGGTTCAGGATAGCTTTGGTGGACCACCTAGAACATCTTTCATTGAGGAAGTTGTTAATAGGGGATCAAACAATCTTACAATGTTTGTTAATCCATTCTTATCAGATAACAATTGCTGGAATGACGCAAAGGGAACTCCACAAAAATCCGTAAGGGTTTTCCGTGAAGCTACTGGTGGAGTATTCGACAACTTCGATGCCGATGATGCACTTAAAGCGTTCGGTGATAACTTGTATGGTATTGGCCAATATACAGGCCATTGTCAAGATGCTACATATGAACTATGTGTCCAGAAGGACGTTGGTTCATTGCCTTGTAAACTTGAGAGAGCCTTGGTATGCGCAGACAATCCACTTGAATATGATATCGACATTACTGTTGATGCTGGTCTATCCACAATTTGGGGTACAAGACAAGCAACGTCAGATGATGATTGTAACAGTCCAGTAGCTACATGCTACCACTTCGATGATTCAGTATACATTAATACAGATAGCCTATCTCCTAGAGATGGAACTACCTTGAATAGTGATCTTAAGGATGGTTGGGCTACGGTTAACAATGCTTTCATAAGCTTCGCTAAGCGTGATTCCGATCCAACTTACGCGGGTCACCTGCACATCTCCGATCCACAAAGACAAATCTTTATTAATGGTAAAGACTTTAAAGTTGTGAAGAGACAGAAGCAAGTATTACTAGACCCTGTGACTGGAAACATCTCTAAGAAGTATAGCACGTTCTCACGTAACATATATACATATCTTAAGAATCTATACGATGGTGTTAACTCATCATATGTAGCGGCTTATCCTAACTGGATTCGTGATTACGACACAAGTAGAGATAAATACTGTTGGTTCCCAGCTTCTTCCTACGCGGCAGCAGCAATGGCACGAACAGATCAAAACTTCTTCCCATGGTTCGCGCCAATGGGACCAACTAGAGGTGTCTTATCTAACGTTATTGATCTTGCAATCAATCCGAATCAAAAGGAAAGAGACTTGCTTTACAGAATCAATCTTAACCCAATCGTTAACCTACCAGGAGAAGGAAACTTAATCTGGGGTCAGAAGACGATGTTAAGAGCGCCTTCTGCACTTGATAGACTCAACGTAAGAAGAGGTCTCCTAGAGTGGGAGAAAGCTACACAGAGAACGTTATGGCAGTTCATTGGTGAGCCAAACACAATCATTACTAGAACAAGAGTTGAGAATACTCTGAAGCCTATTTTTGAGAATGCTAAGCAGAATCAGGGACTTTATGACTACTTGGTCGTATGTGACGAGAGAAATAACAATTTTTCAACTATTGACCAAAATGTTCTAAATGTTGACATTTATCTGAAGCCAGTTAAGGCGATGGAATTCATAAAAGCGAACTTTATTGTTACTAGAACTGGAATTGACTTCGGTGAGCTTCTCTAAAATACATTAAATAAAATTGTAGAAAAGAACCAAGGATTAATTTCCTTGGTTCTTTTTTATGTATATGTATTTGATATTTGACTTAAACCTATAGGTATGTTATAATTATAACTATGGATAAATCTATATATTTGGAGGATTTTAGGGAGGCATATCCCAAACATTATGTTAGACTGATAATGAGGGATAATCCTGAGTATTATGAAGCCGCCGTGGAATATTGCCGTGAGTTGGGTTTAGATTCTAATGCTAAACTATTATACCATTATGCCCACGATTTGGATGTTATTCCTGATTGTAAAACTTGCGGAGATCAAATAAAAGTATTTGGGGTTAACAATAATAGAGCATACAACTCCTTTTGTGGAAAGTCGTGTGCAGCATCAAACCCAGAAGTGATAAAACTAAGGGTGGCGAATAGAACTGAATCCGCTATAGATATTTTAAATAAAAAGAAACAAACAATACTATCTAAAGATGTAGTAATAGATGAGAAAACATTCCGTCAGTTTATTAACAAGATGGAGGATACCAATATAACAAATATTGAGAAAACACTCATTGCACATCACCCCGATATTTATAATTACTATTATAAAATCCATGGAGATTTAAATCCAAATGAAGTGGTATATTTAATTAAAAATGATATGGATAAGCCACATTGTCCTGATTGTAATATACCTTTAAAATTTGAGACGTATATTAAAGGTTACGTATCGGGATGCTCCACCCCCGCATGTTATGGGAAAGCGTCAGGTAGAACTAAAAGAGCAAAACACTATCATATATGGGAACCTAGATTAAACGCAAAGAATATTAAAATCCTTTCTGATATTGATCAGTATGTTGATGATGGTGTCATTACTCTAAACTGCACAAAATGTGATCATACGTGGGATAGAAAGGTACACACTACTATTCATGGTGGTTGTCCTAATTGTAGGGTATCCAAACCTGAAATGGAAGTATTTGAATTTATAAATGAGGAATCTAAAGTATCGAACACTAGAAAAATAATACCACCTCTAGAATTAGATATATACATCCCAAATCACTCCTTGGCAATTGAGTTTAATGGAATCTACTGGCACTCCGAATTAAGTGGAAAGGATAAACAATACCATTTAAATAAAACCAAAGTATGTGAGTCTAAAAATATCCAATTACTTCATATATTTGAAAGTGAGTGGAAATTTAAAGAAGATATTTGGAAATCTATTATAAACACAAAGCTGGGTAATAATATTAGAATATATGGGCGTAAGTGTAAAATTAAAGAAATTGATACATCTATAAAGAATGAATTTCTGGACTATAACCACCTACAAGGACAAGACAAGGCATCCATAAAATTAGGACTATTTCACGAAGAAGAGTTAGTATCGGTCATGACGTTCTGTAAGTCTAGATTCGATAAGGGATACCAATGGGAGCTTAGTCGCTTTGCATCTAAATTAAACACTTCAATTATAGGGGGAGCATCAAAGCTTCTTAAATATTTTACTAGAAATTACAAACCCGAAAGTCTAATATCATATGCTAATAGACGACACAGTAATGGGAATTTATATAAACAACTGGGATTCTCTTTCCTTCGTGATAGTCCACCAAATTACTTTTATTTTAAAGGCAGTGATTGTTGGGATTTAAAATCTAGGCAACAGTTCCAGAAGCATAAGTTGGAAGATAAGTTGGAAGAATTCGACCGCAATCTATCTGAATGGGAGAACATGAAGATCAATGGATATGACAGAATTTGGGATTGTGGTAATAGTGTTTGGTCTCTAATATTATAAATAATAAAGTTAGTTAGTAATATTTTATTAGGATAATAAATATAAATAATATTATGATAGTTTATCCACAAGCATTAGAAACAGACCTAACCACAGCTACAACAGTACAAGACGCACTTTACGTAAGCGTTATTAATACTGGAACAGTAGCATTAATAACAATTAGAGCTAATCCAGATACAGCAGATAATCGACGCAGTATAACTCTTGACGCGGGGGAACGAGCAGTCATCCGAAAGGAAAGAACAGACACTTTAGAGGGTGGAGTGGCTTTTAAAGCAGTTCCAGTCATTCGTCAGCAGTAAAATGTATCTTAAGGTATAAATATTACTATGCCACTAGGATCAATTAGAAACGCTTATGATGTATACCAACAACACGATTTCTCGCGTTCTTTTCAATTCCGTATCATTTCAATGTTCGGAGTACCTGACTATGTTCTACGAGAGGTCGTAGAAAAGCCAGTTGGGGAGGGAGGTGCGCTTTATTTAAAGACTGCATCTATACCAGGAAGAACCGTAAATGATATTACTGTACCATACCAGGGTTTTGAATTTCACACGCCCGGTTCTGTAAAATACGACGATAATCCATGGACTGTTACATTTAAAACGCCAGGTGATTATCTAGTAAGAAATGCTCTGGAAAGATGGCACTTTGAAATGTTTAGTGACGAGACATCATGCGGGAATTTTGGAATACCTTGTGCAGATACAGTAATCCGAATCGGTTTAACTGATGCAACTTCTTGTAGTATTATTAGAACATATGACCTAGTGGGTGTATATCCATCTAAGTTAGGACCAATTGCTTATAATATTGAGTCTACTGACCTTACGGAGTTCTCAGTGGATTTCTTCTACCAGTATTGGAGATTAGTTCCGAACAACGACACGGGAAATGTGGATTCCACCACTTCTGAAGGCTCTAAAATTGATGAAACTTATGGAGATTACCATACTTCAATTATTCAGACTGATGAAAATTGCGGAGTCCCTGCTGTTTAATTAAAATTTAATGAAAAAAGCCGACTCAATTAAGAGTCGGCTTTTTTGTGTTTAAGTTAAAACTAATATAGAATTAATAAATTTATCAGCGTCTTCAATGGAGGGGAAGGGTATTGAAAATTGTTGACCTTCCGTTAAGTTCCTAAAATAATAAACAAACTCATCCTCTATTTTCCTCATAGTTGCAATATCATAGATGTTTCCTAATTTAAATTTAGGGTGTTGGCCATTATTTTTAATAATTTTAAATCTTTTACCTGGTATGTGGTTCATAGAATGCCCTGTCTCACTAATCCATCATTATTACCCTTCCTAGCTTGTTGGATTTCGTATAGAATGTCACCGCTAATTGGGTCAACATATTCATCAATTATTTTTTTGGTATTTAAATTGATATTATCTGTGTCTACGTCGTATCGCTCTGCATGGTTGTAAATTACCTCTAGTCCCTGCATTAATGCCCACCACCTAGAGAACTCTAGGTCGGACATTTCAGATGCCTTTTTCATAGGCGTTGTATTATTGTCTAGTATTGACTTAGCTATCATAGTATTTCGATTTTGTATTTTCCGATGAACGGAATGCCCTTAATGGTTATTCCGCTAACGTAACGTCCAACGTCATCACTAGATTGAATGAATTCGATGTTATATTTATTGATACCTGTGGCATCGCAAAGATTAAATGAATCATCTTGGAGTTTTGCAACTTGGATTGTGCCTCTATCTGAATTTCTATAATTGTTTAATATCATAGTAATTAGGTGTTCGAAGTTTTTCATTTCTATACAATTAGAAAACCAAAACTCAAAAGTCGGAGTTTTGGTTTCTTTTTCTACTGTATATGATACGAAGTTCTTCTGGACTTTCTCTTCAGTTCCGTAATACTCTAACAATTTTTTATATTTGTCAGGTTTTACGATTATCTCTCTTCCAGTGACTTTACATGTCAACGTTCGGTTGACCTTTTTAATTCCGTTACTCATCTTAGTGTAATATGTTTACCAGTAGTGCAGCTAACCCTGCTCTGAAGTAATCATTCTCTATCTTACTACCATCTACAAAATTAGCAAGTAGTTTTTTAGTAGTTTCCATTGATTTAGTGATTTCTTCCAGTGCCTCAAACTCGCTGTCCTTAGTGATGGTTTGTTTCATGGCCGATATGTATATTTCAAATACTTTACAGAATTGTTCTTTTGTATCTTTTTTAGATTTAGATACTCTACCATAGTGCCGAATCATCTTATAGAAGTCATCGATTTTAGGATATTGGGAGAAGTGACTATTAATAGTCTCTGTAACTTCCCCTGCCGTTTTAGGTATAGGTGTGTCTAATTTCGTAGCGCCAATATCGCTACCCAATAGGTGTTCTTCGTTTACTTCTGTATTATCAACAAAAACGGAATCTGGTGTCATAATTCCCATTATCCTACTGATATCCCATTTTGCTTAGCAAAGAAGTCTACAGCATCTGTAATTGGCTCCGTAGTAGTCGCTGTAGTGAAGTTAATCCAAATGGAGTTCTTGACTCCACATCCCACACACACAAACTCAGTTTCAGTTAAATCTAACTCTACATCATTTTCCATAGCGCAGCCCTGACAGGTTAAGGGGACTAGATATTGCTTGAATTCCAGTGCATCATATTTAACCAGAGACTCCTCAATTCTGTTATACTCTTTGTGGTGTTTATGCCAGTAGGTATAGAACCATTGTAGCCCTACGCCAATTGCCGTAATTCCCCACCAAGATATATCAAATAGAAGGAACAATCCTAACCCAACCAAAAATGATGGTAAGATCAGCAATGATAATGCTATTAGTAGTCGTAAAACCCCTTTCATATTATTTATCTCTTTCTGCTGTGATGCCGTGTTTTACGAAAGTTCCACACCTACATCTCCAATGGCACTCTGTTATAATTTTGCTTTCCTGTAACCTTTCTGTTTCTTTACCTCGAACGGATGATCCGCATCTAGGGCAGGTTATTGGTATGTTTCTGATAATGTTATTCATGATATTACTTAGCTAAATGAAAACCACTCTTCTAGTAGATTCTTGTTATTTAATAATGATCTCCAAGAGGTGATATCTCTAGTCACCGCAGTTAATCTATATGTATCACACATGGATCGAAGCTCAGACTCATTGAACGTGTTGGTTTCTACTAATTCATCCAACTGAGTATCATATGACTCTATCTCCCCCTCTGATAATGCTATACTTTTAGTTAAATCCATAATTTTGCGGTTTCTTTTTAAAATATCCACTTGATCGGTAGTTAGGGTGTCCCACTCTTTTGATATTGCAAGACGCTTAGATTTAACTTCACCATATCGATCCAACCCAATCACATTGTCTGATTTGTCGCCTAAAATGGCTTTATAATCAACGAAGCATTCTTTTGGAACGCCTGTAAACTCCTCGAAGTTTTCTAAGGTGACTTTGACATTTTTGGTAGTGTTAAATACGACTGTATTTTCAGATGCTAGTTGTAATAAATCCCTATCGGATGATATCACGACCTTATCTCCTTCCAGTGTAGTTGTTAGGTATGCTGCTACATCATCCGCTTCCAAATTCCATGGGTACATATTCTTGATACCTAAGTGTTGGGTGAGTTCAATGATAAGATCAATGGCATCAAATATTTCATTTCGGACATCATCTTCTATGTTTCTGTGGCCTTTATAGTCCACAAGTTCTTTTCTGTAATTATCTCCTGTTGGGTTTAACCTTTTATCCCAGACTATATATACGTGATTGGGTTTGAAGGATTCTATGTATCCTTTAACCATTCGAAGGAATTGAGTTACGACTGTTATATTAACGCCGTTCACCATCTGACTTCCTTTTGTTACGTGGTATGCTCTGAATATTGTGTTATTTCCGTCCAAGATTAAGTTTAGACTGTTCATGTCAATAACTTAATCCATGGAAGGAGTAGATTCCACTTTTTTATCATTATTCTCCCAAGTTAGCCTAACATCTGCGTATACATCATCAGGCATTTCTTCAATGATTTCAAGGGTTTCCTCCAACACCATAGCATCGAATAAATCTTTAGGTATAGTCAAGTTAGTGTTTCCGCCAGCAAAGATTTTCAAACATTCTACTTGCTTTGCGCCATATTCTATGACTATAATACCATTACCAGACTCTCCTGGTATACATAATGCCATGAAATGTTTTTCATAATTCATAAGCATATTTAATTACTAAATTACTTTAAAGCAATTAAAATATTTATTAGGGCGAATGCCCGTGGGTGTGTTCGGCTTTAAAGTTATTATTAATATTACTTAAATGGTCTAGGGCCAAAAGTCTTTCTATAATATTTTCTAAAGTCTTTTTGAATTTTACCAGTTGTTGGGATTAGTGGAAGAGAGTAAACGTGTCCGCCTTTTTGGAAAAATCCGATACGGCGAGGTAAAACCTTTTTCATTTCCTTTGGGGATAATTTACCTGGATATACTTTTCGGCCCTTCTGGTCCAACCACTTAGCGTAATGCCGTTCTTCGATGAGTTCCAAGGATTCGTTGATCTTACGTAGTTTTTCGTTAAAATTCGGGGTCATGTCAATATTTATCCTCGACCGACTATATTTTTATGGTATCATACCAATATTTCGAATGAAAGGAGACTAATTAGTAATTATGAAGACTATAATGAACAAATTAGTGATTTTGGAATTGAACAAAAATTGGTTCCCAATCACACTAAAAACCCCAAAGAAGGTATTTGAAAGTTTCTCGACAGGAAACCTACTGGGACTTCATATGGATTGGTCAGAAGAAGATATTGAAAACGATGACTTTTCAAATCCAACTGAACTTAGTCCGTTGGGGTGGGACGACTGGATCAAACTTCCAGTTCGTGACACGGATTTGTCTATTAGAACTTCCACGTTGGAAATTCGCGTCCCAAATATCGTAATTTGTTCTAAATTTAGCTCTATTCCAAACAATCCACCAAAAATGAGCAAGCGGAATATTATGGCTAGAGACAACATGACTTGTCAGTTCACGGGCGTTCAATACGCCAAGAAAGACTTAAACATTGATCACGTTATCCCAAAAAGCCGTGGTGGGGGAAACACATGGGAAAACCTTGTAACGTGCCATACTTCAATTAATACTTATAAGTCTAACCAAACTCCAAAAGAGGCTGGATTGGAATTAATTCGTCCTCCTAAGAGACCGTCGCCTTCTTCATTATTCTTTGCGGATAAAATGAAAGACCCGAAGTGGGCAATGTTTATGAAACATTTAAATTAACTTGACTTTGGTTGTGGAGGGGTTATGATTCTCTACAACCTAACCAACATGATCTTATTTATCATTCTACTATTAATTCATATTACAATTACTGTTGTTATTTCCATGTCCGATGACCATGGAGACTGCGCCCATTTTTATTTTTTCGTCGTGGGTAGTATATTCTTAATGTTATTCCTAGTGATGAGTTATGTTAAATCTAGATCATCGCCGGTTTTTGATGTCACCCCGAGTGTTATGTATGCCTCATATGAGGGTAAAGGTTTTGTTTTATATGAAGAGGATGCTATGGGTATATTGATCCCAATATATACGGATGCTTCACCCGCAGAGGTGGAAACGGCCCAAAAGCACACAACGACTTATGATAATTCTCCCCGCTGGTGGAGATTTACTTTTGCTAAATCACCCATTACGGAATATGTATATCCATTAGATATTAAAATAATTCCTAAAGTTGCAGTAGAGTTGAATGTAGAAGTTGAGTAGTGTATAGTATATACATGAGCAACATTATAACACTCACTAAAGAAGAACGCTTTGAAGCCAGAAAATGGGGCAACGCCCGAAGAGATACTAATGTTAACGGTCAACTAATTGATTTAAGTCACTCTGGTAAACCCATGAAGGGATGTTGGAGAAAAAATGATGTGATTGGCGCAGGAGCAGAAATTGCAGTTGCAAGATTGTTGGGTGAGGAATTCACCGGAACAGTAAATTCATTTCACGATGTTGATGTAGCGGGTGGGTGGCAAGTTAGATGCACCGACTATTCCACAGGTCGTTTAATTATACGTCCTCACAAAAAAGATAACCTAGAACACAAATACGTCTTAGTAGTATACGAACACAACGCCGTCTTTAATATTAAAGGATGGATTTTAGGATCAGATGCAATACAGGATAAATTTTTATTTAATCCTAATGGCGGGACACCCGCATATTTTGTCCCTCAACACGAACTGGCGGACTTCAACTTAACAAATTTAAATAAAAAGTAAAAAAAGATTTACATAAAGCTTGTTCATAGGCTATCTTTGGGATGCTGACTTGCAGAATAGGGAGATTCACAATCCCTGTTTTTTACGACTGGCGGGTGATGGGGTCGGTAGAGGAATGTGATATCGAATGGTTGCCGAATGTAAAATGATATCAGGATAGCGCCACTTGACGAAACCAACCAAACTAAATAGGTCATATGAAGGATATAAGCCATTTGGTGGAAGAAATAATTCCAAAGGAATTATGGAAACTCAAAGTGACATATGTCGTTCTGACTAAAAAGGGACCAATAGTGATCTCTTCTGGCTTTGAATTTGATCAAGCGTCAGTGGGAATTGCTAGACTACTTATAAGTAAAACTGAGTTGGGTATTTTATCCACATTAACTCATGATTGGTTATATAGGAATAAGGGTGGTATCGGCGACCTAGTATTTACTAGGAAGGAAGCTGACCACATTTTTCTGGAACATATGAGAGTCTTAGGGATATCCAGATGGAAGAGATTAACTGCTTATCATGTAATAAGAGCAGTTTCTTGGATGTTTTGGGGTTGATAACAAATTTAAAGTATATTACGCTATAGATTCTCACGATAATTTGAATTCAATACTTGACATTGCTTCAATGTATTGTAAAATGTGAAGTGCTTTGTGCAAATTGTCACTTTAAACACCACTTTAACGAAAAGCAAGTGTAACTCAATTGGTAGAGTCTTTGATTTCCAATCAAAAGGTTGAGGGTTCGAGTCCCTTCGCTTGCTCCATTTAATGTTCCCATCGTCTACGGTAGGTTAGGATATGATCTTTTCACGGTCAGGAACTGAGTTCGACCCTCAGTGGGAATGCTTTACAAATAAATTTTTATGAAATCCAAATACGGACCTAGAAATACAAACTGCCCAATTATATATCCAGAGGATATTAAAGTTGGAGGGTTTACTTTTTCTAGGGAATTGATTGAAGACTTACGAGAATTAAACGGAATAGACATTCCAGATGAATTATTCGATTATATGGATTTCTCAAACAGAAAAACGTCCAGAGAAAAAATAAATGATTATATTTATGAACGTGATTAAAAATTAAAAGGAAGTATGATCCGAAAGATTCTGGTTACGGATGCTGTCTTGAAAACAGTTGGTTATTGATAAAATGCGTGTGTGTTCGACTCCCACCTGTGCTACCAATAGAAACTTGATAAAAACAGTTGACCAATACTAAAACTTGTTGTAAGGTTACAACAGATGAGCGACAAACAATCCCGCAAAGTCAGA